>PJUJ01000288.1_pt1 | contig 32593 bp, 27 predicted proteins | sample 1512321 | NCBI WGS metagenome assembly PJUJ01 (sample SAMN08177669, study PRJNA422409) | Feces metagenome, whole genome shotgun sequencing project. | isolation source: Chicken feces enriched on filter paper: beechwood xylan treatment | host: Gallus gallus | place: USA: Madison | collected 2015-01-15 | reverse complement strand
TTTCACTGGAAGGCATAAACCCCTTTGATTCCAACTTGCTGTTCTCATAGCCTGTCGGAGCAATATTAAGCTCATCTAAATAAATATGGAGTTGATTGTCAACTTGATCGACTTCTAAAATCTAAAAGTATTCCAAAAGCCCTTCGGGCAGCAATAGGGATAGTAATTTACGTTCGGCTTCTTGCAAGGGATATCTGTATTAAGGATGCTAAACTAAGAACTTTTTAACACTCCCCCCAAGAATTCTGCTTGATCCAAAATCAATCGATTAAACCAAATTATGAGGCGTTGAAATCAAAAAAAAGAGACTGTCCATTTTGAGACAGCCTCTTTTTCTGCGGAGAGTGAGGGATTCGAACCCCCGAACCTGTGACAGTTAACGGTTTTCAAGACCGCCGCATTCGACCACTCTGCCAACTCTCCGCCACAAAAGTAGAAATTCTACCCTGATTTGCAAAATTTATTTTAAAATAAAATGCTTTTAAAGGGCATTAGAACAACATTCCGCTGGATATTAAGATTTTACAAATTGTAAATCTGCTGAAAATTTCACTTCTTCTGACACCATTACCCCTCCTGTTTCTAAAGCCGCATTCCAAGTTAAATCAAAATCCGTTCTATTTATTTTACCACTTACCGTATATCCCACTTTATCATTACCCCAAGGATCCTTTGCAACACCTCCAAATTCTACATCTACAGTAATAGATTTAGAAATTCCTTTGATCGTAAGGTCGCCAGTTACTTTATATTCATCGTCATCTTCTTTTGCCACTGAAGTAGACTTGAAAGTTATAAATTGATTGCTTGCTGAATCAAAAAAGTCTGAGCTTTTTAAATGCTGATCGCGTTGATCATTTTTAGTATCGATAGAATCGACTTCTATTTTTACTTCTACCTGTGCTTGAGTCAAGTCATCGGAAGCATTTTCTAAATTTACTTCAAATGATTTAAACTGTCCTTTTACAGTAGAAATCATCATGTGACGAACTTTAAATTCTAATTCACTGTGTGCTGGGTCTAATTGCCAATTTGCCATAATTAAGTCTATATTAAATGATGAATATTATTTATTTCTGTGTCCTACAAAGATAGATTGCCCTTGCTATTCGATTTCTTAATCTAGATTAAGAAATTCAGTAAAATTTATTCAATTGTCTAGCAAATAGTTATTGAAATATAAGCAAAATTTGGCATATATATTTTGGAAATAATCTACAAAATACTACTTTTGTACTACCGAAAGGGAAGCGCCAATAGCTCAGCTGGATAGAGCAACGGTTTTCTAAACCGTCGGTCAGGGGTTCGAATCCCTTTTGGCGTACTTCTTTCAAAGTCCTTCAGATTTCTGGAGGACTTTTTTTTATATCCCTATTCCAAGTTCTTCCTTAGCGGAGTTATCATTTAGTAAATACCTATCTTACTACTTTGAAACTCTTTTAAAGCTGATTTAATATATATTCTTCTTTTATAAGAATCCAAGTTTTAAAACATTTTGCAATCTTATTTTAGTAATAAATATAGATAAAAATTAATAACATATAAACGTATTATAAATTATAACTATATTGAATAAAGTTTTATTATTTTATTACTCAGAGTTTTCTGCTTAATTTTATATCAAATCACAAACACAAATAATAAAAAAATTTAATCAATTAGAATATGGAAAACGGTTCAAATGACATCAGCAAATGCCCATTTCACAATGGATCCATGCAAAAAAATAATGCAGCCGGACGTGGTACCCAAAATAAAGATTGGTGGCCAAACCAGCTTAACTTACATATCCTAAAGCAACATGATACCAAAACTAACCCAATGGGTGAAGATTTTGATTATGCGAAGGAGTTTCAATCATTAGATTTAGATGCCTTGAAAGCGGATCTTCATGCTTTAATGACAGATTCACAAGATTGGTGGCCTGCTGACTTTGGACATTACGGTCCATTATTTATCCGTATGGCTTGGCATAGCGCTGGAACGTACCGTATACAAGACGGACGTGGTGGCGGTGGCCAAGGTCAACAACGATTTGCACCATTGAATTCATGGCCTGACAACGTATCCTTAGATAAGGCACGTCGTTTACTATGGCCTATCAAACAAAAATATGGTCGCAAAATTTCTTGGGCAGATTTAATGATTCTAACAGGTAATGTAGCCTTAGAATCTATGGGCTTCAAGCCTCTAGGTTTTGGCGGTGGTCGTGCAGACGTGTGGGAACCAAACCAAGATGTGTATTGGGGCTCAGAAAGAACTTGGTTAGGTGGTGATCTTCGATACGGTAAAGGTGGTTCCACAGGTGTAAATAGCGATGAAGATGATGGAACAATTATCGTTGAAGATACAAACAGCGAAAAACACCAGTCTCGAGATTTAGAAAATCCATTAGCAGCGGTACAAATGGGGCTTATCTATGTAAACCCTGAAGGACCAGATGGCAACCCTGACCCTATTGCTTCAGCTAAAGACATTCGCGATACATTTAGCCGAATGGGTATGAATGATGAAGAAACATTAGCTTTGATAGCTGGTGGTCACACCTTCGGAAAAACACACGGGGCTGCTTCAGCGGATCATGTTGCATCTGATCCAGAAGGTTCGGATTTAGAAGCACAAGGGCTGGGATGGGCTAACTCGTACGGAACAGGTAAAGGTGCCGATACCATTACATCAGGATTAGAAGTAACTTGGACAAGTAAGCCTACAGAATGGTCTAACTTATTCTTGAGCTACTTATATGGATTCGAATGGGAATTGACAAAATCGCCTGCAGGAGCACATCAATGGGTCGCTAAAAATGTAGGTGAAATCATTCCTCATGCACACGATCCAAACAAAAAAATTAGACCGACAATGCTTACTTCGGATTTAGCTTTACGTTTCGATCCAGAATATGAGAAAATTGGTCGTCGTTTCTTAGAAAATCCAGACGAATTCGCTGATGCATTTGCAAAAGCTTGGTTTAAGTTGACACACCGTGATATGGGACCAAAATCTCGTTATTTAGGTTCAGAAGTTCCAGCAGAAGATTTTGTATGGCAAGACCCGCTTCCAAAAGCTGAGAACTACACATTAAGTGATTCTGATATTGCTATATTAAAAGAAAAAATTCTTGGTTTAGGTTTATCTGTTTCAGAATTAGTGTCTACAGCTTGGGCTTCGGCTTCTACATACCGTAATTCGGATAAGCGCGGTGGTGCTAACGGTGCACGTATCCGTTTAGAACCTATGAGACACTGGGAAGTAAACAACCCTGTTCAATTAGGTAAAGTTTTAACTGCTTTAGAAGGTTTACAAGCTAAGTTTAGCCAATCAGGCAAACAAGTATCATTAGCAGACCTAATTGTTTTAGGTGGTGCAGCAGCTATCGAGAAAGCAGCTAGAGAGGCAGGTCATAACATTACAGTTCCTTTTGCTCCTGGTCGTACAGATGCTTCACAAGAACAAACTGATGTGGATGGATTCAAATGGCTAGAACCGGTGGCTGATGGATTTAGAAACTACCGCAAATACAACAATCCTGCAGTCTCTACTGAGGAATTATTAATTGACAAAGCACAATTATTAGACTTGACAATTCCAGAATTAACTGTATTATTTGGTGGTCTACGTGCTATTAACATCAATTTCAATAATTCAAATCACGGTATTTTCACCGATCGACCTGGTCAATTAACAAATGACTTCTTTGTGAATCTATTGAACATGGCCACGCAGTGGAAAGCGATGGATCAATCTAAAGAAACTTATTTAGGTACAGATCGCAAAACAGGACAAGCAAAATGGACTGGCACACGTAATGATTTGGTATTTGGATCAAATTCTGAATTAAGATCAATTGCTGAAGTATACGCTTCTGCAGATGCAAAAGATAAATTTGTTAACGATTTCGTTGCTGCTTGGAATAAAGTAATGAATGCAGACAGATTTGATTTAGCTTAATACATAATAACACACACACTTCTTTAAAATGTGGAAGCCCCGAAAATTCGGGGCTTCCTTGCTTTTGTTTAGTAATTAGCTTTGAGAATTATTTAAAATAACTCAAATGCTTTCTATTAATTGAATTTGAATTTTATACCAAACTGCATGTAATATGTAGATGATATAGATTCATTATTAAATGTTGTAGATCTTATGATATCTCCGTTGTTATAATTCAATTGGAATCTAGGTTTTGTGGTTCCATCAGGTGTGATAGCACTTGTATTTTGAGGTCTTAACAATTGCGTACTAGCTGACTTATATATTCCCCAATTAGAATTGAACAAGTTGCCAATATTGAATACATCCCAGAAAAATTCTAAAGAATTATTTCCTCCCGCTATATTTTTATATAACTCTTGCGCTAAACGAAAATCAAATTGATTTCTCCAAGGCATAATACCACCATTACGTTCAGCATATTTACCTTTTCTTGTCTTTAAATAATCATCATTATTTACCAAATCGAAGAAAATTTCTGATTGCTCCTGTGCTGTATAACCTCTTCCTCCATAGTTATTATTTCCAGAAGCTATGTCAACAAATTGGATTTCGGATGCATCTTTCGGAATATAAATAAGATCATTATTATTACTATTACCGTCTCTATTAAAATCACCAGCATAAACATAACTCATTCTACCCGTAGAAGATCCTGAATAGAATAATGTCATTGTTGTATTTAAGTTTCCTATCCAACTATTAGTATAAGAAGCAAATCCCACCACACGGTGTGGAACAATATTGGTCGTATATCCTAAAGATGGAACATTTGGATTACCTGTGTTGGTTGGAGGAATTGACCATAAATTGGCAATTTGGTCTCCCGCTCCATCACCGAAGTTTTTAGCCGCTGAATATGTATAAGATAAGGAAGCAGAAAGTCCATTCCAGTTATTTTTTTGCAATTGGGCTGTGACAGAATAATAATGTCCCCCCTTTGCATTAGTCATATATGTAGGATCAAAACGATTTGTTCCATTTGCAACAGCTTGACCTGCAGAATTCAATTTATTAATATATTTATCTGCTGTTGCATTAGGGTAAATGAATCGAGTATCACCATACCCTGCAATGTCCAATTGAGTAGGTTCAACTAAATTCACATTTTTAGCTACCACCGCATTAATATCTTTGTTGTAGATAGCTTCTATTGTCCCGATAATACCACCAGGTAAAGTATGATCAACAGCCAAATAAGACTTCCATGTCGAAGGGAATTTCAAATTTCTATCCATTGCTGAAACACTGCTAGGAATCGAACTACCTGCAGCTGGAAGAGGACTTGGGAAATTAGCTTTGATATTTGGATTAAAATCTGGAATAGCATTATTCGCAAAAATCTGTGTATACTGCAACATACCCGCATCACCCGATTGTGCTACTATCCATACAAATGGAATACGACCTGTAAACACACCTGAACCTCCACGGAAAATTAAGGATCTATCCCCATACGCATCATAATTAAATGCCACACGAGGTGAAACCATTATTCTTGATTTTGGAGTCGCTCCTGTATTCAATTTAATACCGTCAGCAAATGTCAATTGCTCCACTAAAGGATGAGTCTTCATTGCAGAGATATTTGGGAAAGTAGGCATTTCAACTCGTAAACCTGCAGTTAATTTCAATTTACTGTTAACTGAATATTCATCTTGGATGAAAGCAGAATATTGAGCAAATTTAAAAGAAGGAAAAGCTTGTGAGCCATCTTCTGTTAGTGGGAAAGTCAACACATAATTCGCTGCTTTATTTCCATTTACAAAGTCACTCCATGAATTATATAAATAGTATCCTGCACCAAAGCGTTGGAAACCATTTTTAGTTGTACTCCCTTCATATTGTGCGCCATAAGTAATTTGATGATTATCAACGGACCATACTCCATCATAGTATAATGTCAAAGTTTTCACATCACGTAAATTTCCATATGTAAACGGCTCATAACCAAACGTAGTAATGATATTATTTCCATCTTTAATATCAACTAAAGGAAAGTCATCACCCGCTGATGAACGAGGTTCGTTTTGATGTACGTAGGCTGCACGCAATGTATTATTTGTATTCCCCCATTTACCAGTATACTCCACTACTCCAGAATACAAATTGGTTTCTTGGAAATAGTTTGAATTAGAGAAGTGTAATGCATTTGAACCTGTACGACTTAGATTAGACAATCCCGAACCTGTAAATGAATTACTAATTTGTGAAGGAGACTTACCTTTAACTTGATTATACCTAAAATTTACTTTATGATTATCTGCTATATTCCAGTCGATTTTTGCAAATACCTTATCATTATTACTCTTATTTGAATAACCTTGATAAACACCTGGATCATAACCATATTTAGAAATTAAATAATTGCGTACTTCATCCAAAAATTGATATGTAGGTCTTGCTATAGATGTATTACCTGACCCAAATTGTATATTGTTAGCATCATCTGCAACTTTAGTTGGGCCTGGTTCTGTAGTTTTATTTTGCTCTAAGTTTACAAAGAAAAATAATTTGTTCTTAATAATAGGGCCACCTAAACTAAAACCATATTGTTTTTCTTGCATTTCGTTTATTGCCACTTGACGATCTTTAACACGTACACCTTGTTGGTGGTCTGAGCGTCCTGTATAAAAAGCGGAACCAAAAAAATCATTACGTCCAGATCGAGTAACAGCATTCACTGCCGCACCTGTAAACCCCGATTGACGTACATCAAAAGGTGTCACATTAACGACAATCTGTTCAATTGCATCAATAGATATAGGAGATCCATTTGCAGGAACATTTTGGCCTATACCAAATTGATTATTAAAGTTAGCCCCATCGACCGTAAAATTGTTTGCACGGTAGTTACCACCTCCAATGGCTGTACCATTTGCTTGTGGAGTTAAACGTGTTAAGTCGTTAACACTACGAGAAATAGAAGGTAAGTTTTCTATCTGTGAACGACCTACCACTGTGGAAGCACCATTTTTGTCACTTTTACGACGACTACCTGTAATAGTTACTTCGTCCAAGGCTGTAGCTGCCTCACCAAACACAGGATTTAGTATAAAAGGCTGACCTAGTTGTAAGTATACATCATTGTATACTAATTTGTCCTGCCCTACATAACTCACCTCAATACGGTAAGGCCCACCCACACGCATATTCGAAACATTGAAACGTCCCTGCGCATTTGCTGAGCTTGAGTAAACTGTTCCTGAGGGTAAGTGCGTTGCTTTAATGGTGGCGCCTGCAGTAAATTGGCCTGTGGTTTGGGTAACTACACCATTAAGACTACTGGTGGTAACTTGTGCTTCTACTATGCCATAGCTGGATAATAGCAGCGCAAAAAAAAGTAGATTTTTTTTCATGCGGTTTTGTTTTGTTTAGCTAATGATGGTGTAAAATTAGGATTTATTTTAACAAATTTTAACACATCTCAAAAACTTAACATATTCATAATCTACTGACTTTTGAAGAAAAGATAAAAAAATATGGCATATTATCTTAATCCAAAAAAACAAAGGTTATTTAATTAAAATATTCTCAAATAAATATTTTTTTCTCTTCAACATTAGAGTTAAGAAAAGTTCTCATTGTATAAAAAAATTACATTTACATGACTTTTATAATCATCGGCTATCTTCATTGTTGTTTAACAAACATTCTTATTAAGAATCAAATTCTTACCGTGTATATTAATATAGTTTCAAATGAAATTAATGGCATTTATAAATTAATTATTGACTTTTTTAAACAACTTTTTAAATAGCTTTTAGGTATGATTTAACATTATTTTACACTTCAAAAAAAATAAGTTACCTTTGCAACCAATTTAATATTTATCTCAAAAAGATGAACAAAAAATCTACCCTCTTGTATGCCTCTGTGGCATTCATGCTTACCAGTAATGTTGCATTAGCCCAACAGGTAATCACTGGTAAAGTAACCGATGGCAAACAGCCAGTTGCTGGTGCCACAATTTTAGTCGCTGGAAGTAAAGAAGGCACCTCAACAGATGCTAACGGCAACTTCTCTCTGACTACAAACCAATCCAACGGCCAACTTCAAATCAAATTCATCGGCCACGAAACTCAACAAATTAATTTCTCTTCTACAGCTCCTATCGGTACAATTATTTTAGTACCTACATCTGAGCAATCACTTGATGAAATTATTGTTGTAGGTAGAAATTTGATTGATATTGCAGAAGGTCGTAAAACTCCAATCGCTGTATCTACAATCAAACAACAAGAGATTGAAGAGAAAGTAGGTGGACAAGATATCTCAGCTACTTTAGTTAATACACCTTCAGTATATGTAGGTGGTCAAGCTAAAGGTTTTGGTGAGTCGTCAATGACTACACGTGGTTTCGACCAATCAAACACTGCATTCTTATTGAATGGTCAGCCTATCAATGGTATGGACAACGGTCGTGTGTACTGGTCTAACTGGAGTGGTCTTTCGGACATTTCTTCATTGGTACAAATCCAACGTGGTTTAGGTTCTTCTAAATTAGCTATTTCCTCTGTAGGTGGTACAATTAACTTTGTTACAAAATCTACTGATATGAAAGAAGGTGGTTTTGTAAAACGTACTGTAGGTAATGACATGTTGCGTAGATCAACTATCGCTTACAACACTGGTTTGATGAAAAATGGTTTCGCTGTATCAGCAATGTTCACAGACTGGAGAGGTGATGGTTACATGAACAAAACAGAAGGTGCTGGTCAAAACTACTTCTTATCTGTTGGATACAAAGTAAACGAGAACCACAACTTAAACTTAATGGTAACTGGTGCTCCACAATGGCACAATCAAGGTTACACTGGTAGATTATCAAAATTCTTATCTGAAGGTAGAAAATACAATGACAATGTGGTAATTGTAAACGGTACAGAAACTAACTACCGTAAAAACTACTACCACAAACCAGTAGCTAACTTAAACTGGGACTGGAAAATTTCAGATAAATCAACTCTAGGAACTGTAGTATATGCTTCAATGGCACGTGGTGGTGGTCAATCTTCTCGTACGGATGCTACTTCTGCAAAAGTTCCTTATTTAGCAGCTGACGTAAACAACCACCAATGGTATGGTATCGTTTCAAATTACAACCGTGAGTTGAACGAAAACTTAAACTTTAATGTTGGTTTCGATTTACGTGATTACAAAGGTGAACACTACAGACAAGTAACTGACTTATTAGGTGCTTCTAGCATTGCACATACAGGTAATGTATTTTTACCAGGTCTTACTAATGTTTCTAATGAATTCTCTACGAATCCTTGGAAAACTTGGACTGACAAACCATCTTCTATCGAAGATAGATTAGCATGGGATTACAACCAAATCATCCGCTATGCTGGTTTATTCGGTCAAATCGAATACGCTAAAAACGGTTTCACTGCATTCTTCCAAGGTTCATTATCACAACAACACAATAGCCGTAAAGACGTATTCCAATATACTGAAGGAAATCAAGACTCTGAAGACGTTAACAACTTTGGTTACAACGTAAAAGGTGGTTTGAGCTATACTTTAGGTGGACATACAATTTTTGGTAACGCTGGTTTCTACTCACGTCAACCATACCAAAATAACATCTTCGCTTATTACACAAATGTTGTAAATCCTTACGCTATTAACGAAGAAATCTTAGGTTTAGAACTAGGTTATAAATACAATTCTAGATACGTAGATGTTGCTGTAAATGCTTACAAAACTACTTGGGCTAACCGTGTAACTGGTAGTTCACAAACTGCAAACCAAAGTGCTGTAAACAAATACACTGCAATGGGTAAAAACCTTCAATTAGGTGAAATTATCTATACTACAAACTACGGTGTAAAACAAGACCACAAAGGTTTGGAATTAGAAGTTGCTGCAAAACCATTTTCTTTCTTACAAGTTAAAGGTTTCGGATCAGTAGGTGACTGGAAATACGAAGGTATCTCTAACTCAATCTTACGTAATGAAGACCGTGAAGTATTAGAAGAAACACAAAGAGACCTTACTGGTATCAAAGTAGGTGATGCTGCTCAAACATCTTATGGTGCTGGTCTAAAATTCTTCATCTCCAACGGATTATCAGTGGACGGAGATTACAGAAGATTCGAAAGATTATACGGTTCATTGCCTTCAAACGCTGCTACTTTGAAATTGCCAAACTACGATTTAGTAGATGCTGGTATATCTTACAAAGTACAAATCAGCGATAAAAACGCAATTAGTTTCCGTGTAAACGTGAATAACTTATTTGATAAATTCTATTTATCTGATGCTACTTCAAATATGGATGCTACAGCCACTACTGAGTACTGGAAAGGTATTAATACTTCAAACTACGTATTAGTAGGTTGGGGACGTACTTGGAGCGGTTCAGTGAAATTCACATTCTAAGAAATATCACACACTAGATATTTATCTCGAAAAGGGGCTTTCAATTATATTGAAGCCCCTTTTGCTTTATGAGCATAAAAAAATTAATTATGTATTAAAACAAACCAAGTTTTTTGCTAAATTGCTCCCCCAATAAACTTACTCACATGTTAGACCTTAATCAACCTCACCACCGTCTAAATATATTGACGGGTGAAAAAGTATTAGTTTCGCCACACAGAAACAACAGACCTTGGCAAGGTAAAGTTGAAGATGTAGCGACAGATGATCGACCGCAATACGATCCTACGTGTTATTTATGCCCATCCAACAAAAGAGCTGACGGTACGGAAAACCCAGATTATAAAGACACGTACGTATTTACAAACGATTTTTCTGCTATTCTAGAAAACACATCCGAAGGGACATATAACAACGCAGATCTACTTCAAGCTACAGCAGAGCGAGGCATTTGTAAAGTAATCACATTCTCACCGAGACACGATTTAACATTACCTGAGATGGATGTTCCATCAATATTGAAAGTAGTGGATCTTTGGCAAAATGAATTCGTGGAATTATCTCAAAAAGATTGGATCAAATACATTCAAATTTTCGAAAACAAAGGTGCTATCATGGGATGTAGCAATCCGCATCCCCATGGACAGATTTGGTCTCAGAGTTCATTGCCAAATGAGATTTTGATCGAGACAGCTAGACAGAAAGAGTATTTTGAGAAAAATGGTGTATCGTTGCTTAAAGCCTACCTAGATCTTGAACTTTGTCTTAAAGAAAGAATCATAATAGATAATACCCATTTCGTAGCATTAGTTCCTTATTGGGCAACTTGGCCTTTTGAAACAATCATTATCAGCAAACGTCATATTCAAAACATCAGTCTATTCACATCTGAAGAAAAAGAAGATCTGGCTAAGACATTACAAGAATTGACTATTCGTTATGACAATATATTTAGCACATCATTTCCGTATTCGGGAGGTATGCATCAATCTCCAGTAAATGACGGAGAACATCCAGAATGGCATTGGCATATGCACTTCTATCCTCCTCTCCTTCGTTCGGCATCCGTAAAAAAATTTATGGTTGGATACGAAATGCTAGGCGGTCCTCAACGTGATATCACACCTGAAACCGCAGCTGACATTATTAAAAAACAAAGCACTATACATTATAAAAAAGCGTAAATATGAGTTTAGATAACCAAATTAAAGACACCTTTCAACGTGTTTTTAATAGTGAACCTCAAATTATTGTAAAGTCACCAGGGAGAATTAATGTGATTGGTGAGCATACAGATTATAACAATGGATTTGTATTGCCAGCCGCCATTGATAAAGGTGTGTACATTGGAATTTCAGCAAGAGAAGATGACAAAATCGAGTTATTTTCTATTGATTACAATGAAAAATATGATACAGATACGACTTCACTTACATTCGGCCCAGAACTTTGGACGAATTATATATTAGGCGTTACACGTATATTGAGCAAAAAGTCTGATAAAATTTCTGGATATAATCTTGTGGTTGTCGGTAATGTTCCCCTGGGATCAGGATTATCCTCATCAGCAGCGTTAACTTGCGCCACTTCTTTTGCTTTGAGTAAATTATTTGACTTGAATCTTAGCAAATTAGACATTGCAAAGGTTGGACAGCAAACAGAGCATGAGGCTGTAGGCGTTCGTTGCGGAATCATGGACCAATTTGCTTCTGTATTTGGACAAGATAATAGCTTAATCAAATTGGATTGTCGCAGTTTGGATTACGAATATATTCCTATTGAATTAGATGGCTACGAAATTTTATTATTGAATACGAATGTAAAACATTCTCTTGCATCTTCTGCTTATAACAAAAGACGTGAGGCTTGTGAATCAGCAGTAGCTTTAGTAAAAGAAAAATATGCCGAAGTAGAATCTCTTCGCGATGTGACATTAGCACAATTGGACGAATTGGTAAAACCTGTCTCAGTAGAATATTATCAAAAAGCAAGATTCGTAGTAGAAGAAAACGAACGCCTATTGAAAGCTGCTAAAGCTTTAAAATCCAATGATATTAAAACATTAGGTCAGCTTTTATACGCTGCGCATTGGGCCTTGAGTAAAGAGTATGAAGTAAGCTGTGAAGAATTAGACTTTTTAGTATCCACTGTTTCTACTTACCCTGAAGTTGCAGGAGCACGTATGATGGGCGGTGGATTTGGCGGATGCACGATCAATATTATTGAAAAAGGAAAATCACAAAATGTAATTGATAAATTAAGTAATTTGTATTTTAATAAATTTAATTTAAATTTAATCCCGATTAAGGTTTCTATATCAAACGGGACACATGAAATCCTTTAATCACCCTAAACTAACAACCAATTTAATATTATGCAAATTCAAGATTACATTGTATTTATAGTCTATTTTGTAATTGTAGCGGGCTACGGATTATACATTTACTATAAAAAGAAATCAGCAGTTCAAGATTCAAAAGATTATTTCTTAGCTGAAGGTTCCCTTACTTGGTGGGCTATTGGAGCTTCCTTAATTGCCTCCAACATTTCAGCCGAACAATTCATCGGTATGAGTGGCTCAGGCTACACCGTAGGACTTGCTATTGCAGCCTATGAGTGGATGGCAGCTATTACGCTGATTGTGGTGGCGATATTCTTCATGCCTGTATATCTTAAAAATAAGATATTCACGATGCCTCAATTCCTTCATCAGCGCTACAACAGCACGGTAGCCATGATTATGGCGGTATTCTGGTTGATGTTGTACATCGTGGTAAATTTAATGTCTATTCTATTTTTAGGTGCTGTAGCGATAGCAGGTATCTCGGGTATAGATGTGAGTACATGTATTATCTTACTTTCCATATTTGCCGTTATTATCACATTAGGTGGTATGAAAGTAATCGGTTACACTGATGTAATCCAGGTATTAGTGTTAGTAATTGGAGGTTTTGTAGCTACTTATATTGCTTTAGATATTGTTTCGGAAGGTCAAGGATTTTTCTCTGGTCTTTCTAAATTACAAACAGGAGCTTCAGAACATTTCGATATGATTTTTACACCAGACAAGCACGGGTATATGGATCTTCCAGGGATCAGTGTGTTAATTGGTGGTCTTTGGATTGCGAATTTAAGTTACTGGGGATGTAATCAGTATATTACACAACGCGCTTTAGGTGCTTCTTTACCTACAGCACGTAATGGTCTTTTATTTGCTGCATTCCTAAAAATGTTAATGCCTCTAATCGTTGTAATTCCAGGTATCGCGGTATATTACATCATTAAAAATGATATGAGCGCTATTAACCCTGATTTATTGTTAACGAGTAGCGGTGCTCAAGATCCAAACAAAGCTTACTCAGCACTATTAACATTATTGCCTACAGGATTAAAAGGTCTTTCATTTGCAGCATTAACAGCAGCTATCGTAGCTTCATTAGCGGGTAAAGCAAACAGTATTGCCACTATCTTTACTTTAGATATCTACAAAAAAGCAATCAACAAGGATGCGAGTGAAAGTAAATTGGTGAACGTAGGAAAGATCTCTGTTATCGTTTCTATGTTATTAGGAACATTACTTGCATTAGTAGTTGGTAACGCCTTAATGGGTGAAGGAAAACAAGGTTTCCAATACATCCAGGAATATACAGGTTTTGTTTCTCCAGGTATCTTCGCGATGTTTATCTTAGGTTTCTTCTGGAAGAAAACAACATCAAACGCTGCACTATTCGCAACAATCGGTGGTTTCATTTTCTCTGTAATATTGAAATTCTCTGGTCAGTTGATGGATTTAGAATTCCTTTCTGTTATCAATTTTGCTATTCCTGTGGATGGAGTATATGAGATTCCATTTATGGATAGAATGACTATTGTATTCTTATTCTGTGTAATTGGTATGGTGATTATCAGTCTTTATGAGAATGCAAAAGGTGTAGTTCCTAATGGGCTGGAAATCGATACAAAAATGTTCCGAATGTCCCCTACTTTCCTGGTTTTATCTTTGATCGTAATTGGACTTACAGCGGCATTATATATTGCTTTCTGGTAGGAATAAAAATAACTTATATTAAAAATGCGCTCCCAATATGGAGCGCATTTTTAGTTTTTACATATTGCTAAACGCATAGACATATTCCAACTGAATAATAGATTCATTTAGTTTTCTCACATTTTTACGCTTTCCAGAAACTTCAAAAACTACCTCTAACCTATTTTCATCCTTTTCCATACCTTTCCTTGTCGCTTCGACTTCGTGTGTTTCCAAAAATTGTTCTAAGGAGCGTAGATGCTCGATAGAATTATCTTTGAAAGTAATGTGAATGGTTCTTGTCAAGAAAATAGAAGCCAGTAAGGTTTCAATTTTTTGAAATAAAGATAAAATAACTACCATAGCAATAGCTAAACAAATTCCTGCCAAATGATTACCAAATCCCACAACCATTCCAATAGCAGCCATCGTCCAAATAACAGCGGCAGTAGTTAAACCTTGAACTGAAAACTTTCCCTGATAAATCACACCTGCACCAAGGAAACCTATTCCTGTAACAATATTCGCTGCAATTCGATCATCTGACATATTTCCCATTCGAGAAGCCAATGTAAAGATCGTTGCCCCAAAACATATTAATATAACCGTACGAAAACCTGCAGATTTATTTTTGTATTCGCGTTCTAAACCTACGATAGCACCACAAGCAATTGAAGTTAAGATGGAATGAAAATGTTCGTTTTCAAGAAAAGATTCTAACATAACAAAATAATAGATTAATAATCCAAAGAAACAGAATTATTTAGACAAAAGATAGGCAAATTTAATTCTCCTAATTTAATCGGCTTAATTTTAAATAGCCTATATGCAATTCATCTTCAGCTAAATTTTCATCATTTGCGGTAATATGGATTTTATATTTAAACCTAAAATCTGGACTTAACATATCATCAACTAAATAAGCATCATCTACATCTATTCCATATTTATTGTCCACGTGTGGCTCCTTATGGTGACTCCAAAATACATCTTTTTTCGCTTTAGCTATGGCTTCTGCCATTGAAGTAGCCACGACAAGTTGCTTATAATGATATTCTTCCATATCCTGCGGCTTATAGCCACCCAAATTCAAAAAATAAAGATGAAGACCATTATCTTTAATGGTTTCATCTTTATTAACGATCTGAATTTTATATTGATCAACTTTTCGAACAGTTCTGTACGAATCAATGTGTAATTTTTCTCCAGCTTCGGGCCAAAAATCATACATATTTTGTTTTAGTTCTTTTATGGAAGGAGCTATATCAAAAAACACATCATGTTGTTCTGTAAAACGGTTTTTAAGATTACATCCCAAAATTATCATGTATAAATCGATCATTTAAGCTTGAGATTTTGATTTAATCTCTAAGTTAATAATGATATCTCGTTTTTTTCCTTCTACCAAAGATAAATCTCCAACCACAAATACGCCTTTTGTTCCTGACTTGACATTACGTAGTCCATAAACTGTTGATTCGTCACTTGGGTCTGTAATACCTTCGTATCTATACAAATAGTCTATCACATAATCTTCTGCATAGAAAAGCAATTCATCAAAATCGATATTAAAATCTTTATCGTAGCCTAATTCTTTTAATTCTTCTAAAGCCGCAGCTGTAGTGAGATAATCATATTTAGTTTCCATAGTTCTCGTATTATTATAGCAGTATAACAGATAAGTATAGCATAGTGTTTAGATTAACTTCATTTATCGTAAATTTGTACACAATCAAATTACTATGGCACATCAAGCTCCCGAAACTCAGTACACTCCATCCTCCGCTTTTCAACGATTAGTAGATGTAATGAATACCTTACGCATCGAATGTCCTTGGGACAAAAAACAAACGATGGAAAGTCTTCGCCATCTCACTATCGAAGAGATGTATGAATTAGCGGATGCTATATTGGAAAATGATCTTGACGAAGTCAAAAAGGAATTAGGCGACCTGCTCATGCACATGGTCTTCTATGCTAAAATTGCCGAAGAACAAAATGCATTTGACATCACCGATGCCTTAAATTCAGTTTGTGATAAATTAATCACTCGACATCCCCATATTTATGGAGACATTCAAGTTAATGATGACGAAGATGTCAAAGCCAATTGGGAACAAATCAAATTGAAAGAAGGCAATAAATCAGTTCTTTCGGGAGTACCCAAAAGTCTTCCTGCGCTAGTAAAAGCTTACCGTATCCAAGATAAAGTGCGTGGTGTTGGTTTTGATTGGGATGATAAAAGGGAAGTTTGGAAAAAGGTTGAAGAAGAATTGCAAGAGTTCAAAACGGAATACAACATCGTCGAAAACACGAATATTGATATTGAAAAAGCAGAACAGGAATTTGGGGACCTACTTTTTGCATTGACGAATTACGCCAGACATATTGGAATCAATCCCGAAAATGCTTTAGAACGTACTAATAAGAAATTCATTCGCCGATTTACTTATTTAGAAGAACAAGCTGCTACAAGAGAATTGAAATTGCAGGATATGTCTTTGGAAGAAATGGATGTATTCTGGAATGAAGCAAAAGCAAAAGGATTATAATCTTCCTTTCATAAAAAAACAAAAGGTTGGAATACATTTCCAACCTTTTGTTTTTTCACCCATTGCATAACAATCACGACGCATGTTCCACTTCGAAACCATTTCTTTCGTTGTTGATATGATAAGTGAAGTTTGTACAAATAATAACATCGTTTGCATCAAAATGCTTGACAATTCCATTGCTCTCCAAGGTAACTACCCAGCATGAGTTTTGATGCATTCCATAATCAATTATAAATAAAGCGTGCCCTTTTCCCAGTGGTGTATCGACATAGATAGTGGGATTTAATTGTAAAATCATAAATATTGACCTCCACCTATAGAACATATTGGGGGTTAAAATTGTTTTATATCAAAACATATAGATATGAGTACAGAAAATTTAAGTAATCAAGAAGCTATCGAAAAATTAAGAGAATTGATTGATAGTATTGACGTAGCGATGATGATCACCTACCCGAAAGGAGCACAATACCCTTATAAGACTCCTATGAGTCGTCAAGAGGTGGATGAAGAAGGTAATATCTGGTATTTGATATCATCTGACAGTGAAACATATAAGAATCTTGAGGTGGATCCTAAGATTTCTTTAGCTTTTGGAGATCCCGGATCATACACATTTGTAAGCATTGATGGTATTGCCGAAGCAAGCAGAGATCAAGAACGCATTGAAAAGTATTGGAGCAAATTTGTGGAAGTCTACTTTGAAAGAGGAAAAGAAGATCCAACTATTCGTGTATTAAAAGTAACACCTTTGGATGCACACTATTGGGATACCAAGACCAACAAATTTATGACGCTAGTAAAAGTGGCTTCAGCAGCTGTAACAGGTCAAAAAGTAGATGTTGGACGTGAAGGAGAATTAAATATTTAGTATATTTATTGTGTCTCAAAAACTTTCACACTTAGTCGAGTTCTACTGATGGAAAAAGAAATCGTAAAACTTATAGATGTAAACAAAATTTACCAAACTGGCGATACGACCATCACAGCTTTAGATAAAACTACTATTAGTTTTGAGACAAACAAATTGACACTAATTATGGGGCCATCCGGAAGTGGAAAGACTACTTTACTTTCCATTCTGGGTTGCGTCATCTACCCTACTTCGGGCCAAGTCTTTTACAAAGAAAAAGAAGTAACTAAACTGAAAGAATCAGATTTAGCACATCTTCGTCTTCGCGAAATTGGCTTTGTATTTCAACAATTCAACCTCATCGAACCTCTTAATGCACTTGAAAATGTCAAGCAACCCATGATTTTACAAGGTATTCCAAAAGCTGAAGCCACAGAAAAAGCAAAAAAAGCATTGCATGAAGTTGGCTTAGGAGAAAGGATGTACAACCTTCCAAAAAAATTAAGCGGAGGACAAAAGCAGCGAGTGGCAATTGCTCGTGCATTAGTGACAAATCCATCTATGATACTTTGCGATGAGCCTACCGCGTCTTTAGATTCTAAAAGTGCTGAAGTAATTATGAACGAATTAAAATCTTTAGCGACCAGCGGCAAAGCTATTATTATTGTTACCCACGATCTGCGCTTACGGAAGTTTGCAGACAAAGTTATATATGTGGAAGAAGGTCAAGTTTCCAATACCATCAAAAATGAAGAAGATTATAAATAACCTGTGTTTAATTTTAATACTGGGTTCATTGGCGTATGCTTGTTCGTCCGACAAAAAGGAAAATGAAAATAGCAAAACAAATGAACAGATACTGCAAGAGGTCAATGAAGTCAAAGCGATTGGTAAAGTAGTGCCGGCGGAAGATTATGCTATTATCTCTAGTGCTACAGCAGGTAGAATAGCTAAACTATTTGTACAAGAAGGAGATTCTGTTCAAAAAGATCAAATACTATTCGAATTGGAATATGGGAATTCTTCATTGGATGTAAAACAAGCAACAGCACAACTGAATAGTCTTCGAGCACAAAACAAAACCATAGCGGAGGATATTGCCAAAGCAGAAATTTATGCCCGAGAGCTAAAAGAAAAATACGAAACTTCAAAACTCTTGGTTGCCAAAAATGCCGAAACTAAAGAAAAATTAGAAACCGATTACTCCAATTGGCAACAGCAAGAAGCAAACTTACGTGGTTTACGCAAGCAACTTAGTGCACAGAAATTGACTGAATCAGAACAACAAATTCAAATCAATAAAGCACAAAATATAATTTCAGACTTCACAGTCAAAGCGGCAAGTACAGGAATTATAACTGATCTTACGGCTAAATTAGGTCAAAGTATAGGTTCTTCGCAGGAATTGGGAAAAATTATCAATATCGAAAATCCCATTATTGAAGCTGAAGTGGATGAACTTTTTGCAAATGACATTCAGTTCGGACAGAAAGTAATTATATCTCCTGTGGGTAGAAAAGATACGTTAGGTCAAGGAACGATATTCTATGCAAATCCGATTCTATCGAATAAATCCATTTTGTACGAAAGTGCAAACGAAGGCGAAGATAGAAGGGTTCGAAAAATAAAGATCCGTCTTGACCAAGGTAAGAATTTAACCATCAATGCAAAAGTAGATTGCAGTATTAGAATAAGATAATATGCTTGGGTTAGCTTTTAAATTTATCAAATACGATCGCGCCAAAAGTATTGGTATTGTCACTGCTATTGTAATCAGTATCTTTTTGATTGGTCAGCAACTAAGCTTACTTTTCTTTTTGATGGGTTTAATGGGAAATCTTGTGGGCAATGCCCCAGTTACAGATAATCAACTTTGGATCATCGAAGCGCAAAGTACAAATATCAATGCTGTCAACGCTATTGATCAGCGTTTGGTACAGCAAATTGGGAGTCTTCCGGGTATAGAATCTACACATCCTGTGGTACTTACTGCAGGCCAGGCTTCGTTCTTAGATGGTAAAACGGCAGGTGTTACTTTAGTGGGCACGAATTCACCTCAATTTATAATGGGACCAGTTCAGGAAAAGATCGAAGAAGGTCATATTTCGGATTTAGTACAACCTTTTTCGGTATCAGCAGAAATGTACAATGCCAAAACATGGAAAACAGACATTTTCTTAAACAAACCTATTGAAATCAATGGAAAAAGTGCCAAAATAGCCGTAATTACTAAAAATGCGCAGGCGTTCGGGGCTAGTTTGATGTATACTTCAATGGAAAATGCCTATGTTTTGGGGAATGCCTCTCCTTCTAAAGTAAGTATTATCATAGCTAATTTAAATGATACGGTTTCAAAAGCTCAGGTTCAGCAAGATATACAACAACTGTTCCCGCAATTGCGTGCTTGGGATGCGCAGAAACTAAAAAATTCAACTGTTAAAGAGATTTTGATAAGTTCCAATATGGGTATGAGCTTTGGTACTTTGGTGGTATTTGCGATGATAAGTGGTTTCTTTATTATAGGATTAACACTTTATTCTTCTGCATTGGACAGAATTAAAGATTATGGCACCTTAAAAGCTATTGGCGCTACCAAAGGCTATGTCAACAAACTAATCATTGCACAAGCCTTTTTATATGCCATTATAGGCTATGCTATAGCAATGTTATTATTATACGGATTCAAATTTGGTGTGGCTAATTCTGGATTAGCAATAGATATTACTTTAGGATTTTCATTGTTTCTGCTATTTATTACACTTCTTATATCTGTTGGAGGATCCTTATTTGCCGTTCGTAAAATAGCTAAACTTGAACCAGCATCAGTTTTTTAAACTATGAAAAAAATAATTCCATATATATTACTTGCATTTCCTTTCTCTGTTCAAGGTCAAACTTTGAGTATTGAACAACTATGGCAAAATGCGAATCAAAACCTTAAATACCAACAAAATCAACTGCAATCTAGAATAGCGCAACAAGAACTTTTGGAAATAAAAACCAATCGTATCCCAGTTTTTTATATAGATGCAAACCTACAACGAAATTTAATAATTCCGACAACCCCAGTTCCGGCTATTGCGTTTGATCCAAATGCGCAGGAAGGCGCAATTATTCCTTTAAAATTTGCAACCAAATGGTCATCAAAAGCAGGCGTGCAAGTCGAATGGAATATTTTTAATCCAACCAGAAAAGTTGAAGAGCGTCAGAAAGAATTAGAAATTCAGAAATCAGAACTCGATCAACAACTTACTTTACAAAACTGGAAAAAAGACGCTACGCTAGCTTACGCCTCTATTGTTTTTGCTACAGAACAGTACAATTCTACGCAAGAAGACACCCAATTTTACGAAGAACTTGTGTCAATCAGCAAAGCCAGATACGAGGCAGGTAGAGAACTTTCATCGAGCTATATAGCAGCCCAACAAGAATTAGAAAGACATAATATTCAGGTTTATGAAGCTTGGTCTGTGTTGAAAGAAGCTGACCAAGAATTAAGAAAATACACTAATCTAGATTCGATACAGCAATTGTCTTCTAATTTTGAGGAAATTCTAAGGAATATTCAAGGTTTTGATAATACAAATTACGACATCAAATCCCTTGAGGTGGATAAAAGCATTTCGGAACTGCAATTAGCTTCTGTTAGGAAACAATTGCTCCCTACTTTAACATTCAATGGTTATTTAGGAGAACAATATTTCAGCAACGAACTTAAACTTGCACGAAAAGAAGAATGGTTTGGAAATAGCTTTGTCAATCTGGCATTACGCATTCCCCTTTCAGGATATTTCACCTCACAGCCAACGATTCGCAAAATTTCTTTGAATGCCGAATTAATCGACAAACAAATCCAGGAAATTACGCGCAATGAAGAAATTGACAATACGCAAAATAAACTTAAAATCTCCGCTGCGGAGAAGAAACTGGAAGCGTATAAAAAAATAGAAACTTTAGCTTTGCAGAATAAACAAGAGCAACAAGAAGCTTATAAAGCTGGAAGAATTCTTTTAACAGATTACAGCCAAGTGCTGATGAGCTACAAAAAAGCCAAACAAGATGTTTGGCAGGCGCAATACGATTTATTAAAATTATTGATTGATTAATAACTTCCAAATAAAAATGCCTTCATATTATTGAAGGCATTTTAGTTATTTTTGCAAATCTGCTTTAGACCATTTCTCCCCAGAATTTTTGAAGAGTAAAATCGTTTCGAAGACATGTTTATCTTCTTTAATATCCGCTGAAGCTTGAATCACATAACTTACATTCGATTCTGGATGCAAACCTGTAGATTTCACAACATTTACGCTATCCCAGCCTTTTTTGGGAATTAAAGCCAATTGATATTTTCCATTGTCAATAATTGTTGCCTGAAGTCCACCAATTTTTTGTTCTTTTTGTATTACTGTCTTCCCTGCGAATTCAGGTAAAGCATAATGTCCAAAATTCACTTTCTTACCTTTAGCATTTAATAAGGTATCTCTTCGCACAATACCATTTGATTGCATTACGTCTGCCAATTTTATTTGTACTGTAGTATCTGCAGCCCAGATTGCCCTTCTTTTATATACGTTATCCGCATAATTCTGAAACACATAATAACGGAAGGTCTCATACGTATTATCTGCTTTTGAAATTGCATAATTCATCGAGACAGTACCATCCTTGGAATCAGCTTGCCAAGGGAATATACTGCTATAAGAAAGTTTGGTATAATTTTCTGTTCCTTCATAATAACCCATCTTCCAAGTTCCTGCCCAAGCACGTATTTCAGAAGCACCAATATTACCATAATCTGTAATTAACACATTAGATCCTTCGGAATATTTTTGAACTAGTTTTACCTTTGGAATTTCCTTTTCCCAGGCGCCATTATTTTCTTTCGCGGTCCAGAAAATGTTATCCTTTGGCAATAATAAAGAAGTAATAAACACCTTACCTAACCAAAATACACTTGCTCTACAGCTATATTCTTGTACAGCAGGTTCAAAAGGCCCATAGAATCCTAATGTTGGAAGTCCATCCTTTAAAAATTCTGGATGCTCAAGAAATTGCAAAACTGTGCCCGAAGCAATTCGTCTCATCCATCCAAAGTTAATCCCTTCCTTATTTTTCAAATGAGCCAACAATGGTAAAGGACTTGTCGCGCCCATTCGGTAAGCGATACTACGACCAAACATAATCATGTGTCCCTTCTGATCAAACATATATGGATAAGTATCTGCTAAATCACGCAAATTGTTCATAAATTGACTCGCATATTGTGGATAGTATTTCTGACCAAACATATCTGACCAAAGACCTCCAAACATCTGAAAAGCCCACATACTGTAGTAATCATAGAAAGGACTATCCGTGTACCAACCTTGACCTTTATAATCTTGAAGTACCTTTTGCAAAAGCTCTTCAAGTTTAGCTTCATTAACCTTATACCCCTGATCCTTGAAAAAACTCAGGATAAAAATATTAAAGAACCGCCAATTCATATCAATAGTCGGTCCATCGCCATAACTTAACATCAGAGCTGCCAATTGATCTTTCTGTTCTTTTGACAATGGATCCCATAATACTTCTTGCGCAGCTTTCAACGAAATAGACAATGCACCAAATTCAACCAAAATCTGACTAGGACCTCCATTTTTTGCGCGATGTGCAATATAAGTCTGACTTTTTGGATCTGAAAGCTTTACAATTTGGTTTCTATAATATTCTGCTAAAGCAATATTATTTAATTTCAAATTCGGTTCCTCCTTTAACAAAGGAGAAGCTAGAAATAAAGTTCTACATAAACCTTCTAGCAATTCCGTAGCATTATGTTTTCCATCACGGGGATAGCTACGTCCTGGTTGTTTCGGAAAAATAAATGGATCATCAATTGTATTGACATACGAAAAAGCGCCATTCAACAAATATTTTGCTGCATCTTTCCAATGCTCTCTATTCATCCCTGTCAATGGACTTAGTTGTTTATCTGGATTCTTAACTTCGAAGACAGTTTGCGCTTCTACATGCAATAGAATGACACAGAATAAAAATGAGAATATATATTTAAAGTTCTTAGTATACATGATTTTCAATTATTTGACTAAACGATACATTTCAGAAGCAGCTAATAAGAATGCTCCTACCCCAAAAGGTGCTGTAGAATTCTGATCTACAATTTGACCTGGAATAGCACGTTCGCCAATGGGTTGCACATACCCCAAATGTCCATTTTGTTGTAGAGCTACTTTCGTTAAGTAATTCCAAGATTTTTGAACAGCAGGTAAATATTCTTTTTTGCTCAAATAACCATTGTTAATACCCCACAAAATCCCATAAGTAAAAAAAGCCGTACCACTAGTTTCTGGACCTGGAGCATGATCTTTATCCAACATACTACGCGTCCAATAACCTTCAGGCTGTTGCGCATTTTTCACTGCTTTAGCCATCTTAACATATTTTTCTTCGAACGACGCTCTATATTTAGAATCTTTAGGTAAATCCTGTAAAACTTTCGCTAATCCAGCAAGCACCCAACCGTCACCTCTAGCCCAAAAGTCCTTCATACCATTTGCTGATTTATGTTTAGGAAACACGTACTTAGCATCTCGGTAGTAAAGATTTTCTTCCGCATCAAACATGATGCTATTCGCATATTCAAAGTATGTATTCAACTTATCCAAATAGATTTCTTCACCTGTCAACTTATACAATTTGGTCATTACGGGCATCACCATATATAGACCATCTGCCCACCACCAATAATCATTTTGTGCTGTACTAACCTGATAAGACATGACTTCTTTAGTGCGAGCTATTTTGTGATCCGCAGGTGCTAAATGGTATAAATCTATATAGGTTTGAAAACAAATCTGCCAATCACCAAACAACACATAATCGTCTTTTTCTCCATAACTATATTTCCATTCAGATTTATTATTCGATTTTGCACCTTTCCATTCATTGTGTTCAGCCCAACGAATTGAATAATCCAAAAAGTTCTTATTCTTGGTAATTTTATAAGCTTCTATATTTCCAGTATGGTAAGCCGCAATATCCCAGAACGCCCACTTTTCAGCAGGATTTTTTTCCTGCCAATAGGTATTGGACAGATTGAGAACACGAAGGACTTCTTTTTTCTTCGGAAGTTTTTGAGCTAGAAGAAAGCTCGGTAAAAATAATAACAATAAAAAAAGCTTCAGCTTAGATTTCATAGGTTTTGCTTGATATATAATGACTAGTAAAAAATTGATTCGGACTTATTCTTTCGAATCAATTAAACCATCAAGATACTCATGTTGGGTTGATTATTCAAAAAAAAGCTAAATTTCGAGTATATTTAGCTAAAATATAAGCCTACTACATGAAAGTAAACATCCCCAATCCCTGCACAGAAAAATACAATGACATGTCTCCTTCCGAACTTGGAAGAATGTGCAAAGTCTGCAATACGGAAGTGGTAGATTTCACCAATTGGGAAACAAAAGATATTGTGGTCTATATCCAAAAGTCCAATCAGAAAGTTTGTGGTAAGGTTAGCTATACTCAAATAGCTAAAAAAAGAAAATCTAACTTTAGCATTTGGCTTAAAGCAGCAGGAATTATTTCATTATTGAGTTTAAGCAAACCTGTTTTTTCACAACCAAATAAGTTAACTGAAGTTATCATTACAGGTCAAGTCAAATCAAATAGAGGGGAAGTAATTAATTACGGGTATGTAACTAACAATTATAATGCTGACACTGCACTAATTGATTTAAATGGATATTTTAAATTAAAATTTCCAGAACTAAAAAAGAACAATCCATTAATAATAAATGTGGCATCCCTTGGTTTTGATACAAAAAGTGTAGAAATTAAAAACAACAAAAATCCAATTATAGTACTAGAAGAAACATGGATAGGTGAAATTAGAGTTAAAATTTCACTCAAAAATAGACTCAAAAAACTCCTTAATATCTTCTCCGTAAAAGATGATAAATAGAAAAAAAGCCTTGAAATAAAAATTTCGAGGCTTTCTTTTATGGCTGTAAGTTTACTTAAACTACGATATTTATAATCTTACCTTTTACAAAGATGAGCTTCTTCACAGCTTTTCCATCTAAATAACGTTGTACATCTAGATTCGCTAAGACAATTTCTTCTACCGCTTTCGCATCTAAATGTAATGCCAACGGAAGATTCATTTTCATCTTACCATTCACAGATACTGGATACGCAAATTCTGATTCTACCAAATATTCAGGATTGAACTTAGGATATACTGCGTAAGAAATAGTTCCTGCCTCATTACCCAATAATTCCCAAAGCTCTTCTGTGATATGCGGAGCATAAGGTTCTAACACAACGATTAAATCCTGAAGGATTTTACGTTTATTACATTTTAAATCCGTTAATTCATTCACACAAATCATAAAGGCAGAAACCGAAGTATTGAACGAGAAACGTTCGATATCATCTTCTACTTTTTTGATGATTTTGTGTAAGGCTTTGTATTCCGCTTTCGTAGGTTCTTCGTCCGATACATTGAAGTTTCCTTCCGCATCATGGAACAAGCGCCACACCTTACGTAAGAATTTATATACACCCTCTATTCCATTTGTGTTCCAAGGTTTTGACTGTTCCAAAGGACCTAAGAACATTTCGTATAAACGTAATGTATCCGCACCGAAATTCGCGATAATATCATCCGGATTTACAACGTTGAATTTTGATTTTGACATCTTCTCCACCTCTGTACCACAGATGTATTTACCATCTTCTAACACAAATTCTGCATCCGCAAAATCAGGACGGAAAGACTTGAATTTCTCCGTATCCAAAATATCGTTGCTCACGATATTTACGTCCACATGCAATGGAATTGTGTTGTATTGATCTCTTAAACCTAAAGACACAAACTTATTCGTTCCTCTTCCTTCTTCGTCCAACACACGGTACACAAAGTTCGAACGACCTTGAATCATACCTTGGTTGATTAATTTTTTGAAAGGCTCTTCTTCATTGTGGAAACCTAAATCTTTCAAGAATTTGTTCCAGAAGCGCGAGTACAACAAGTGACCTGTAGCGTGCTCAGAACCACCAATGTATAAATCCACAGCTTTCCAATAATCAGTAGCCTCTTTAGAAGCAAAGCTCTCCGCATTTTTAGGATCCATATAGCGGAACCAATACCATGACGAACCTGCCCATCCTGGCATCGTACTCAATTCATACTCATACTGATCTTGGTATTTCCAGTTTTCGGCACGACCTAGAGGTGGCTCACCTGTTTCAGTTGGCAAATATTTATCCACTTCAGGAAGCAATAAAGGCAATTCCTCTTCTTTAATCAAATAAGGCAAACCATTTTTGAAATAAACCGGAACTGGCTCTCCCCAATAGCGTTGACGACCAAAGATCGCATCGCGCATACGGAAGTTGATTTTTGCTTTACCCAATTTCAACTCTTCCAACTTCGCAATCAAAGCAGGAACAGCTTCTTGGTAAGTCATGCCATTGATAAATCCCGAATTGATGTATTTTCCATCCTTATTTGGATCAGCTTCATCTTCAATATTTTGAGAATCCGAAATCGGAATAATAGGCAAATTGAAATGTTTTGCGAATACATAATCACGTTGGTCACCTGAAGGAACCGCCATAACAGCACCTGTTCCGTATCCAGCTAATACATAATCCGCAATCCAGATTTGTACATCTTCACCCGTGATTGGATGTTTCGCATAAGAGCCTGTGAAAGCTCCTGATACTGTCTTCGTATCGGCCATACGATCCAATTCCGATTTCTTAGAAGTTTTATCGATATAAGATTCAACTTCAGCTTTTTGAGCATCTGTAGTTAAAGCAGAAACTAACTCATGTTCTGGCGCTAATACTACAAATGAAACTCCGAAAATAGTATCTACACGAGTTGTGAAAACTTCAATATTTGTATCCAATTGAGGAACTGGAAACTTCACAGATGCACCTACAGATTTACCAATCCAGTTGCGTTGCATCTCAATCAAAGGCTCTGACCAATCGATAGTATCCAAACCACGCAACAAACGGTCAGCATATGCTGTAATACGCATAGACCATTGCATCATTTTCTTTTGCTCTACTGGATAACCACCACGCTCAGACACCCCATTGATGACCTCATCATTTGCTAATACGGTACCCAATGCTGCACACCAGTTTACAGTTGATTCACGTAGATAAGCTAATCTGTATTTTAATAATTCTCTTTGTTGTTCTTCTTCCGAAAATGCTTTCCACTCTTCCGCTGTGAAAGTTAACACATCTTCATCTGATTCCGCATTAATATTTTGTGAACCAGCAGTTTCAAATTTCGCAATTAAAGTTTCAATTGATTCAGCTTTGTCCGTTTCTTTGTTGTACCACGCGTTGAACAATTGCATAAAAATCCATTGCGTCCACTTGTAGTAAGAAGGATCCGAAGTACGCACTTCACGTGACCAATCGTACGAAAAACCAATATTATCTAATTGCTCACGATAACGATTAATGTTTGTTTCAGTCGTGATCGCTGGGTGCTGTCCAGTTTGGATAGCGTATTGTTCAGCTGGAAGTCCGAATGAGTCATAGCCCATTGGGTGCAATACGTTGAAACCTTTTAATCTTTTGTAACGTGAAAAAATATCTGAAGCGATGTAACCCAGTGGGTGTCCTACGTGCAACCCTGCTCCCGATGGATAAGGGAACATATCCAAAACATAATATTTAGGCTTTTCTGTAGACTCCGCGGTTTTGAATGTACCGTTTTCAGCCCAGAATTTTTGCCACTTTTGCTCAATTGATTTATGCGAATAATCCATTTCTAGTACCTTATAAAAGAATTGCGAAAATAGCGATTTTAAGACAAATTTTGAATATTACTTTTAGACAACCTTTTTATTTTAAGATATTCAATAACTTCACCCGCCAATAAAAAGTAAATAAATGTTAAATAATAGCATAACGTCATATATAAGTTGATATTTATTGCCCATAAATCATCAGAAATCGTTACTTTCGCACTAATAAAAAACACAAGCTTTATGTCAGTAATAGAACAAGGCTCTCCAAGAAAAAAAACAAGATCAGTATACATTTCAACTGTAATTAGTATTGCATTGGTATTGCTAATGACAGGACTTTTAGGGTTAATATTAGTGCATGCCAAGAATCTTTCAAAGTATGTAAAAGAAAACATCGTATTGAATGTAATCGTAAATGATAATGTCAATGAGGGCGATGTATTATCCTTACAGAAAGATTTGGAAAAAGAAGAATACGTATTGCGTACGGAATATGTATCCAAAGAGTTGGCTGCGAAAAACCTAAAAGAAGATTTGGGTGAAGATTTCGTCGAATATTTGGGCACAAATCCCCTATTACCATCTATCGATATTTACTTGAAAGAGCAATATGCAAATGCAGACAGTATTCAGCCTTTTATTGATAAAGTTGCTAAAAATAGTCGCGTAAAAGAGATTGTTTATCAGGAATCTTTGATTGATATGGTGAACAAAAACATTCGCATTATCTCCATCGTGGTATTAGCTTTCACGGTTATTTTATTGGTTATTGCAATAGCATTGATTAATAATACCATTCGTTTAGCGATTTATTCGCAACGTTTCTTGATTAAAAGTATGCAATTAATTGGGGCAACTAAAGGTTTCATCCGCAAGCCCTACATCATTTATGGTATTATTCATGGCTTAATTGGTGCATTAATTGCTATTTTACTATTGATTTTCACATTACAGTTTGCGCAAAAACAAGTTCCAGAATTAATTTTCTTACAAAACTGGGGACAATTTGTGGCTATCTTTATTGTCGTAGTGGGATTAGGTATTTTAATCTCAGCATTGAGTACTTACTTTGCGGTAACGAAATATTTAAAAGCTAAATCGCATAGCCTTTATCGTTAATATCAAATCAAAAATTAATCTTTTGTGATTTAAAATTATGGCAGAAAATAAAACAATTTCAAATTCGGATAAAAAGACTTCGGGTTTTGTATTCCAAAAAGTAAATTATCTCATCTTTATTGCTAGCATTATCGTCGTGGCAATTGGTTTCTTACTAATGATGGGTACTGAAGACATTTATAGTTTTACTAAAATCACTTTAGCACCACTAGTTGTCGTTTTAGGATTTGCCATCGGATTCGTAGCAATATTGTATAAACCCAAAAAATAAATTTTCTTTTTAACTAATGAGTTATTTTGAAGCTATTATATTAGCAATAATAGAAGGCCTTACCGAATTTTTACCTGTTTCTTCCACTGGACATATGATTATTGGCACTGCGTTGATGGGATTAGAACCATCAGCATTTGTCAAGTTATTTACTATCGTTATACAATTAGGTACTATTCTTTCCGTTTTAGTATTATACTGGAAAAGATTTTTCAAATCAATGGATTTCTATTACAAACTTTTTGTGGCAGCTATTCCAGCTTCCATTTTGGGTTTAGTATTTAATGATTTTATTGATTCTTTATTAGAAAGCCCATTGATGGTTGGTGTTATGCTAGTTATTGGTGGTGTGATCTTATTATTCGTAGACAAATGGTTTAATAAACCTACTACAGAATCGTCGGATGATATTTCTTTCAAACAAGCTTTTATTATCGGATGCTATCAATGTTTGGCCTTAATACCAGGCACATCTCGTTCGGCGAGTACGATTGTGGGTGGTATGACACAAAAATTAACACGCAAAGCAGCTGCAGAATTTTCATTCTTTTTGGCTATTCCCATGATGTTGGGGGCTTCTGTCGTTAAATTGTACAAATTCTTCAAGGAAGGACATACGTTCACTGGAGAAGAAATTAACTTACTTATTGTAGGAAACCTTGTTGGCTTTGTGGTTGCCATTATTGCCATCAAGACATTTATAGATTTATTGACCAAATATGGATTCAAAATGTTTGGTTGGTATAGAATTGTGGTTGGGTTAGTGATTATAGCTATGCTTTTAAGTGGTCATAGCTTACAGATTATTTAATGGAAGAAATTCAAAAAACAGACAAAGTATTCGCTTTCGCTGAAGGAGAAGTTTTATTGGTCGACAAACCAATAACGTGGACAAGTTTTGATGTAGTGGGCAAACTTCGTAATACGATGAAACCACTAAAATTGAAAGTAGGCCATGCCGGAACTTTAGATCCCTTAGCGTCAGGTTTGTTGATTGTCTGTACAGGTAAATTAACAAAACAAATCGATTCATTCCAGGCGGAAGATAAAGAATATACAGGAACTATTACATTGGGTGCCACTACTCCATCTTACGACCTAGAAACTGAAATTGATCAAACTTTCGATATTTCGGGTATCACCGAAGAACAAATCTACGCTGCGGCAAAATCTTTTGAAGGCGATATTGAACAATATCCTCCAGCACATTCTGCTGTTCAGATTGATGGTGAACGTGCGTACGAGAAAGCGAGACGTGGCGAAGAAGTAGCTTTAAAAATAAGACAAGTTACTATTCAAAAATTTGAAATAGAAAAGATAGAATTACCTTTAGTATATTTCAAAATCAAATGTTCTAAAGGAACATATATCCGCTCGATAGCACACGATTTTGGAAAAGCTTTAAATAATGGTTCTCATTTATCGAGTTTGCGCCGTACGATGAGTGGCGATTTTCATGTGGATAAGGCATGGAATTTAGAAGAATTAATCGCCGCTATCCGAGCTCAAAAGGCTGAAACAACACAAACTGTATAGTATATCCGATGAAAATATATAGAAGCTTAGAAGAGTTTGAGCCCCTAAAAAATGCCATTGTAACGATTGGTACTTTTGATGGTGTGCATATTGGTCATCAAAAGATACTAAAGCAATTGGTAGATTGCGCAAAAGAGACAGGTGGCGAAACAGTATTATTAACTTTTTTTCCTCACCCTCGTTTGATTATCAATCCAAGTGATGACAGCCTTCGTCTGATCAATGATATCGAGGAGAAAGCACATCAATTAGCCTTGTGTGGATTAGATCATTTGATTATAACACCTTTTACTCGCGATTTTTCTAATATGTCCCCAGAAGAATACATTCGCAATGTACTGGTAGAAAAATTAGGTACAAAAACGATAATCATCGGTTATGACCATCATTTTGGCAAAGATCGCAAAGGTTCCATCAAAGATTTAGTTCACTTCTCGCATATTTTTGATTTTCAGGTACAAGAAATTGCTAAACAAGATATAGAAGATGTAGCTGTATCTTCAACGCGTATTCGTGAAGCATTAATCAAAGGGGATATTGATATTGCTAATCGCTATTTAGGTTATCCTTTTGAATTGACTGGAACTGTAGAAAAAGGTGACCAAATAGGTCGCCAAATTGGTTTCCCAACAGCGAATCTAAATGTTCATGAATCACATAAATTGATTCCAGCTTATGGAATTTATGCTGTGGAAGTGGATATTTATCCGCATGTACCTCATGTTGTTTCTGGCGATTTTCAGGAAACTGAAATCCTTAAACGAGCGATAGGTATGTGTTATATTGGAACAAGACCGACTGTTGACGGTATGAACCGCAAGATTGAAGTCAATCTACTAGATTTTGACGAAGATCTTTACAGCAGAACTGTTCGTATTCGATTCAAGAAATTTATTCGCGAAGATGAGCGTTTTGATAGTTTAGAAGCATTACAACATCAAATCAAAGAAGACGAACTCAAGATTCGAGCTTACTTTAAAGAAGAACAAAAATCTTAATAATAGAGTAGGAAGGTAATCATTATTTGATTACCTGACCCCTCACACCACCGTACGTGCCGTT
>PJUJ01000287.1_pt1 | contig 32681 bp, 31 predicted proteins | sample 1512321 | NCBI WGS metagenome assembly PJUJ01 (sample SAMN08177669, study PRJNA422409) | Feces metagenome, whole genome shotgun sequencing project. | isolation source: Chicken feces enriched on filter paper: beechwood xylan treatment | host: Gallus gallus | place: USA: Madison | collected 2015-01-15 | reverse complement strand
GGTCGCGAGTTCGAATCTCGTTTTTCGCTCCAGAGTTGCCTAGGTGGTGGAACTGGTAGACACGCAGGACTTAAAATCCTGTTCCTGTTAAAGGAGTGCGGGTTCGATTCCCGCCCTAGGTACAAAAGCTCGACAGTCATGTCGAGCTTTTTTTTTTGAAAGTCTTAGATATATTTTAGAAATAGGCAATATCTTATCATACCAATGAACTATTCAAAGGTCATTTTATCTTCATAAATTTTTTTATAGTTTTTTAGTTTACAATTTTTTGTTTTTAATGATTAAAAATTTAATATCGGCTGTCCACTAAAATTTGTACTTTTACCCATAGTTACTTTGTTTGTTTTGCAACCTCAAAGTTAGCTAAAGGGTTGGTGCTTGCGCCAGCCTTTTTTTTATTCTTTACCGGACACTAGTGATTCAGAATACTAAAACTGAGGAAGAAGTAAAAGCATTGCTTCAGAATGATTTGACAATTAAAAACAGATTTTTGGATTATACTATTTATCCTTGGTATGGCTCTGCAGCACTACCTGAATATTTGCCTTTAGCGGATAAAATTTGGCGAAAAAATCCGTAATTATCTTACGGATTTTTTATTCATCCAAAACCCAAAAAAAAGCTCTATCCTTCGCTAATTCTTCAGGCTTATGTACATTATGAATCAGTTCATCCCATGTAGATTCAACCTCAAAAGATTCAGCTTCTACTTCTTCTAACCGAATACCTTTGAGAATAGCGTCTTCATCGAAAATATAAATATCACTTTCTACCAATTCAATTCCTTTATCGATAGCCCAAGATATAAAGGACGCTCTATCCAATTTTAGTACTTTTGGTGCCAAGCTATCAAAAGTTTTCAATTCCTTTTCAGGATCGAGATCAGGATGAGAAGTTACATAGTCCGCATACAACTTTCGGTTCCCTGTGCGCAATGCTTCATTTCTGTATATTATCTGTTCTGCACTTTGGTTGTAACTGAATTGTGTTAATTTATTTTCCTCGCCGTATTTCTCTTTGTACGTGGTTAATCTTTTCTCTAATTTTTCCATATCAGTTATTTGACTCATTATCGATTTATACACTCCAGATCAACGCTTAAAAATTTAGCATTCGCTTAATAACCCAACGAAATTCGTTTTAAGCTGTTCAATGAGCACTAATCATCATAATTGTATAACAAAAATTTAATAGATATGTTCAGAGACGGAGCACGTAAAAGTATGTGGCAAGCGGAAGCCAAAAGGTTTGAGAATCTGCCCACACAAGATCAATTATTTGATGTAGCTATAGTTGGTGGCGGTATTACTGGAGTTTCTACTGCATATCGATTACAGCTTATTGGTCTAAAATGTATTTTATTAGAAGCCAACAATATAGGATTCGGTACTACAGGAGGTACCACAGCACATTTAAATGATTTTTTCGACACGACCTATAAAGAAGCTATAAGCAAATTTGGGTTGGAAAATGCCAAATTATTAGCGCAAGCGGGAAAAGAAGCGATTAATATTGTTCATTCCAATGTCTTTAGACATGCTATCAATTGTGATTTTGAATACAAAAATGCGCATTTGTTTGCCGTGGATGATGATCAAGTAAAACAACTGGAAGATATAGTCGACGGAGCAAATCAAGTGGGCTATGAAATGAATTATATAGACCAAATTGATTTCCCAATCTCTTTCAAAAAAGCAGTCCTTATCCCGAAGCAAGCACAATTCCATCCCATAAAATATATTAAAGGATTGACAGAAGCCTATATTCAGGCTGGCGGAATGGTAGTAGAAAGTTGTATGGTGGAATCGCATGTTGAAGACCATGCGGGTGTAGTACTTAAAACCTCATTGGGTGATATAAATGCAAAACATGCCGTATACGCTACCCATACTCCTCCCGGAATAAGCATCTTACATTTTACTACAGCTCCATACCGTAGCTATGCAATAGCATTTTCGTTGAAAAATGGGAATTACCCAAACACGTTAGGTTATGACTTATACGATCCCTACCACTATTATCGTACACACGAAATTGACGGAAAACAATTGTTAATTGCGGGTGGAGAAGACCATAAAACAGGACATTCGGAAGATACGGGGTCTTGCTTTGCTGAACTTGAAAATTATTGCCGTTCGCATTTCGATGTTGACACGGTAGAATATGCTTGGTCCAGTCAGTATTTCGAAGCAGCTGATGGATTACCTTCAATAGGTGTTTTACCCTCGAGCGACGGTCGGATTTTCGTGGCTACAGGATTTAGAGGGAATGGTATGACCTTCGGCACACTTTCTTCGGCTATTATTTCTGATTTAATTATCGATGGTGAAAATCCGTATGCTAAGCTATTCAATCCAAAAAGATTTAAGCCAACAGCAGGATTCACCAGTTTTGTTAAAGAAAATGCTACAGTCGTAAGTGACTTTATTAAAGATAAAATCAGCATGGAACGCATCCAATCTTTGGCAGAAATCAACGAAGGCGAAGCAAAAGTAGTAAAGTATGAAGGTGATTCTTACGCTATTTATGCAGAGCAAAATGGACAATTACATGTACTAAAAAGCACCTGTCCACATGCCAAATGCGAAGTACGTTGGAACAACGCCGAACTTTCCTGGGATTGTCCTTGCCACGGTTCCCGTTTCAACATTAATGGAAGAATACTTACAGGACCAGCTACTTCCGGACTGGAAAAATTAAACGAAGAACTATAGGGAAAATAGAATTAATTCAAAATAATTAAAACCACAAGCGTTTAAAGCTGTTGTAATAATATAGCTCCCACGCTCATCTACGAAAAACATTTACTGTATTTAACAACCATGCTAAGAAATAGAACTATAATAATTTCTAATAGATTACCCGTACGCATTGAAAGACATGACGGCGAATTACACGTAATTCCCAGTGAAGGAGGATTGGCTACTGGTTTAGGCTCAATCTATAAAGAAGGTGAAAACATCTGGATTGGCTGGCCTGGATTTGTACCCGAAAATGAAGACGAAAAACAAGAAGTTACGGAGAAACTCAAAGAGTTAAACCTTATTCCAGTATTCTTAACGGAAGAGGAATTAGAAGGATACTATGAAGGGTTTTCAAATGAAGTCTTATGGCCTATTTTTCATTATCATCCTTCTTATGCAGTATATGACGATTCCTATTGGAATATGTACGAATCCGTAAATAAAAAATTCGCTGAGATAACGGTAGCACAAGATATAGCCGATAATGATGAAGTATGGATTCATGATTACCAATTGATGCTATTACCTAAATTCATTCGAGCTTACAATAGTAAGATTGGAATAGGTTATTTCCAGCATATACCTTTCCCTCCAGATGAATTATTTAGAGGAATTCCTTGGCGAGATGAATTGTTAAAAGGACTATTAGGTGCAGATCTGATTGCATTTCACACCTACAATGACACACAGCACTTCCTAAATGCTTGTACCCATATCTTGGGCTTATCCATTCAAAATAACTGCTTACGTAGCGGCGGAAGAAGTGTTTATGTAGAAGTATTCCCTATGGGAATTGATTACGACAAATTCAATGATTTGGCGCAATCCGAAGAAATTCAAACTCGAGCGAAGGAAATACGCACCTTTTATAACAATCGAAAATTCGTTCTAAGTATCGATCGCTTAGATTACAGCAAGGGTATTCTCGAGCGATTACGCGCTTTCGAATTTCTATTAAAAACTCATCCCGAAGTACGTAACGAAGTGATATTATATATGTTGGTGGTTCCTTCTCGCGATAATGTTCCGAAATACAAGGAGCTACATGATGAAATCAACCGTATGGTCGGACAAATAAATGCCGTATTCGGTAATAATGAATGGACACCTATCAGTTATTTCTACAATTCCTTTGATGTGAAAGAACTTTCTGCCTTGTACGTTGCTTCGGACATTTGCCTTGTAACTTCTTTACGTGATGGAATGAATTTAGTTTGTAAAGAATTTATTGCTAGTAAAGAAAACAATAACGGGGTCCTGATTTTGAGTGAAATGGCAGGAGCTAGTAAGGAACTTATAGGTCCCATCCTAGTCAATCCACATTCAAAACAACAAATTTGCGAAGCACTGATGTCGGCTATTCAGATGCCAGAGCAAGAACAGCGCAAGCGTATGGATGACAGTTTGGAGATTGTAAAAAAATTCAATATCCGTCATTGGGTACGTCTATTCTTTAAAAGATTAAGAGAAATTAAATCCATTCAATCTCAAGAAAGAGCAAGACGTATCAACACAGATACGCTTCAGAATTTCTTAAGTCGATACAATGAAGGCAAGCGCAATTTATTCTTTTTAGATTACGATGGGACATTGATTGGCTTCAACAATAATGCGAATGAGGCGACCCCTACAAATGATTTGTATGAAGTATTGGAAGAGCTTCAATCCAATCCTAACAACCAAATTGTCATCATTAGCGGTAGACCACACGAAACACTTTCAGAATGGTTTGCCGACAAAAAATATTATTTAGTTGCGGAACATGGTGCTTGGAGCAATTATCCTGATTATAACTGGCACACGAAAATACATATCTCGACACGTTGGAAATATCCAATCAAGCACATTATGGCTAAGTTTGCGAATATGACGGCTGGATCTTATGTCGAAGAAAAAAACTACTCCTTGGCATGGCACTATCGTAAAGTACAAAGTGGTTTAGGTAATCTTCGTGCACAAGAATTGGTCGATCATTTACGTTATCTATTACCGCATCATGGATTACAACTCTTGATGGGAAATAAAGTAATAGAAGTGAAAAATAGTGAGTTGAATAAAGGTCGTGCAGCAATGGAAATTGTTCAGGATTTCAAACCAGACTTCATCTTTGCAATTGGTGACGACGCAACAGATGAGGATATGTTTTTAGAATTGCCATCCGACTCCATCACGGTAAAAGTAGGAAGTCGCAAATCAGCGGCTCGATATTACATAGAAACACAAGAAGAAGTATTAAAGCTTATTAAAAAATTCACGCAGCACACGTATGAACAAGCTGAAATACTTCAAATTAAACCATAAACATGTCATTAAGTAAACACATTTATAACAGCGGAATAATTGGAAATTGTGCTTTTATAGCACATGTAAATAAAGACACGAATATCAGTTGGTTATGTTGGCCAACATTTCAGGATTCATTTGTTTTTGGAGGTCTTCTGGACGAAGAAAAAGGGGGAAGATTTGATATCAAACCCGTGGCAGAAGAATTTCAAAGCAAACAGTATTATATTGAAAATACAAATATCTTATGTACCGTAGTAGATACGAATGAAGGATCGTATAAAATTACAGACTTCGCTCCTCGTTTCGAACAATACGAACGCTATTTTAAGCCTTTAACCCTCATTCGCAAGATAGAGCCCATAAAAGGTAGACCTCGTATTCGTGTACGGTGTGAACCCGTATATCAATACGGGCTTACCTCTTTTCATAAAAACAGAGGAAGTAATCATATTCAATTTGAAAAGGGCGATATCAAAATGCGATTAGCGACAGATATGCCGATTAATCATTTCTTTGATGATATTCCACATGTACTGGATAGACCTGTCTATTTAATCTTAACCTTTGGAAGTCCTTTCGAAGCACCGATTGAGCGAACTTGTGAGGATTTTTTACGAAGAACAACTTTATATTGGCAAAATTGGGTGAAGAATGCTTCTATCCCATCTTTCTATCAAACACAGGTTATTCGTTCTGCTTTATCGTTGAAACTTCACCAATTCGAAGACACTGGAGCAATTATCGCCGCTAGTACAACTAGTCTTCCAGAATTTCCAGGTTCAGGACGCAATTGGGATTATCGGTATTGTTGGCTTCGGGACAGTTTTTATGTGTTGACTGCATTGAGTCACGTAGGCCATTTCGAAGAAATGGAAAAATACGCTTCCTATATCGCCAATATAACACAAACCGATACAGGAAGATTGCAACCTCTATACGGCATTTTGGGTAAGACAAAGTTAGAAGAGTCGCATTTGGATCATTTATCTGGATATCTCAACAACCAACCTATACGTATCGGTAATCAAGCTTACGAACATATTCAAAATGATGTGTACGGCCAAGCTTTGATAGCCTTACTTCCATTATTTACGGATCAAAGGTTCAAATACCAAAATAAGATGGTTGCAGAAGGCTGGACAAATTTTATTTTAAATAAAATTGAAAACACCATAGACGAAACCGATGCGGGAATTTGGGAGTTCCGAAATTTCCAACAACGGCATTGTTATTCCAACTTATTTCAATGGGCAGGTGCCACCGCAGCCATAAAAATAGCGCGTCAAAATGGTTTCAAGGATATTGAGAAAAGAGCAATGGCGGTTCAACAAAAAGCCGCTGCTTATATTGAATCTTGTTATGACGAAGAAAGAGGCGTTTACACTAATTCAACGGATTCCAAAAATTTGGATGCCTCTACCCTACAGCTTATTATGATGGGCTATTTGGATCCAAGTTCTGATCGTGCCAAAAATCACTTAGCCGCATTAGAAAAAGAACTAAAAGGTAAGCATGGTTTATTTTATCGGTACCTTCACAAAGATGATTTTGGAAAACCAAAATCCACATTTTTGGTTTGTGCATTTTGGTACGTGGAAGCATTGGCTTGCGTAGGTCGTGTAGATGAAGCGCAGGAGGTCTTCCGTCAATTGCTTTCTTTTGGAAATCATCTGATGTTATTTAGTGAAGACATCAATGAAGATGATGGCAGCCAATGGGGCAATTTTCCTCAGGCATATAGTCATGTAGGCTTAATGAATGCGGCATATCGAATCGCTATAAAACTCGACAAACCTACCTTTTTTGAAAACGCTGAAATGAGCTCTTTAGGATCTTAAAGCGCCTTTAATTTCACTTTACTATATAAGCCTTAATGAGCTATTCCAAAGCAAATTAAGGCTTCCTTATTTACCCAACGTAAGGATTTTCTGAAACTTCATCAACCTATTAATCCGAACCTTGTTCATTCTTCAGATTATTCATTAGCAACTTAATTTATGCACAGCCATTTATCAACTGATATCATCCAATTGATTGATCAATTGAAGAAACAGAATTATAAGACTGTTATTGATTTTCCTAATGAAGAGCAAAATTTTTCCATAAAATGGTTAAATGGAGAAATAGTATTATTCATCCAAACCGAAAATCAACATTTTATAGTGCATCGCCTATATCCTTTGCACCAAATTGATGATGCAGATGTTGACAAGATTAAGGTTAATAAGAAAAAACCAAACCAATATGAGTTTGATCTTCGAACTGCTGTCGGTAGCCTAACTATTTCTATTACCATTATCGAAAACAGCAACAATTTGTTTCTACTAAACACCCAAATTACACTTAAAGTAAGCAAAGAACATCGTTTTAAAAAGCCGGATCGAGAAATTGTAATTGGTAAGGAGGATTACAGTAAGCCTGATGAACCAACGATAAATGTGCATCAAATAGAAGGCCGAACAGGTCATTGTTTTACTGATTTTGGCAACAGAAGCAGAGGCTACTTATTCTATTTGCAAGATCTTGGCGCACTACAAAAGATGGCTGAACACAGCGAAGTATCTTTCATGGATACCGTAAAAGTAGAATGGCCACAGGTGGGGTTTAAGTTGGGAAAAACTAAAAGCACCTTACAACAGGGAGGAGAATATATTGTTTATAATTCTTTCTTAGGGTATTCCAAAGAAAAGGACAAAAGCCCATTAAAAGCTTCTTCAGTGTATTTACAATTTCTTAAAAGCGCGTACCCTAATTTGCAAAAACCTAGAAAAAGCATTACTGATATTGTAGATCTTTCGAGTAAAGTTACCCATGATTTATGGGAACATAAAGGTTGCTGGAAACAGGTGGAAGATGCTGCTTATTTAAATGCTTACCTTAATAGTTATGGGAATCCGCCCGAAAGCATGGTTCAATTGGCTATTTTACGACCATTATTTGAATACCAAAAAAATTTTGGCAATGACCACACCTTCAAGATTATCAGAGATCTTACACAAAATCTCCCCCACTTCTTCGATGAGCAATTAGATATCATTCACCGTTGGTTGCCGGCAGATTCTTACCTCCTAAACTTTGATGAGGAACAAAAACGTTCTTTTATCATGGACAGCTGGTACCTTTTATATCCGCTATTGCAATTGGCTTCACTTTTTGAGTTAGGATTTAAGAATGAAGAGTTACAAAATCAGTTCGAAAGATCTTTAAGATATATTCAAAAAGCAGCTAAACATTTCGAATACGAATGGCCTATATTTTTCAACCTATATACTTTGGAAATTCTCAAAGAAGAAGGTATTCCAAATGAATACGGAGAAATCGACACGGCGGGATTATATATCCTCATTATGCTTAAGAGCTATAAACTTTTCAAAAAAGAAGTTTACTTGACCGAAGCAAAGCGTGCCGCCAAACCTTTAAAAGATATTAATTTAGAAAGCATCTATCAGTCTAATAACACAGCTTATTCCGCTGAGGCCTTATTAGAACTCTATACCCTTACCCAAAATGAACAATACCTGCAGTCTGCTGAGATTTTCTTGGGAAATATTATTCGTAATTGTGCGATATGGGAGATGAAATATGGCAATGCTAAAGAAAGAGAAAGCTTTTTCTCCTTACTTCCGCTTAAGAAAGCACCCTATATTGCTGCTTTTGAAGAACATGAGACAGTTGCTATTTTTCATCGAATCATAAAGCTCATAGACCAAAATCAAATAAGTCTTAATCTGGACTTAGTGTTCTTCCTCAACGAATTTATTCAATATGCTTTACTGCGGTTTACATCGTATTTTCCTCCAACCTTACCTGATGAAGTCTTCGCTGATGAAGCGAAGACCGGTTATGTCAATCCCAAATTGTGGATTCCGATAGAAGATTTAGGTGATGGCTGGGAAGCATTGGGACAGGTTGGGCAAGAAGTTTATGGTTCCTCAGTTTTCTTCAACCTTTGTATACACCATGTTGTTCACCTCTCAGAAGATAATTACATGATTTCTTCTCTTCCTTTTATTCAGAATCGTGCAAAAGAAATTAAAATTCTGGGAACTACAGACCAAGAAGGACTTCTCTGGCTAAAAGAAAAGAACATTACAGTAGAGATTAACAATCAGAAGCTGGAAGAAAAGAAACAATACCAAATAAAGGGATCTGATAATATTAAATTTATTTCAAAACGATAATTATGAGCAGAAAAAACGTATTACTTACAGGAGGAACAGCAGGAATTGGAAGAGCTATAGCTTTAGAATTAGCGCAAAATGACTACAATGTATTTTTGATTGGTAGAAGCGAAGAAAAATTAGAAGACTTAAAGCAAGATATTGCGGTAAGAGGTCTATCGCATAGATTTCACTTTGCATTGACAGATGTGACGGATTTAGTAGCTTTTGAGCAACAAATTACAAAATGGGATGCTGAATACGGTTCTTTTCATGTATTAGTGAATAATGCAGCAATAGGTTATGATTCTGTTGAAGGCAAGTCTATACAAGATTTACAGTATTTAGTAAATACCAATTTACTTTCATACATGTGGTTAGCCGGATATATTGGAGAGACCATGAAAGCCAATAATATCGAAGGCGAAATCATCCAAATTGGGTCTATGAGTGCATCTACCAGAGATGCGGAAAGTTCTGGTTATGTCGCAACAAAATCTGGTATTAGAGGATTTTCAGAGGCTTTGCGCAAAGAACTTAATCCAAGCAATATTCGCGTTACGCTTATAGAACCTGGATTGGTAGGTTCAGATATGCAATCCACGACTCCTGACGAAGAACGCGAAAAACAAGCTGAGTATGAAATGCTAAAAGCTGAAGATATAGCGGATATTGTTATTTATGCTTTGAATCAACCAAAACGTGTAAACCTTTGTGAAATCAAAGTTAAACCACTGCAACAGATTATTTAAATTAAACGCAAAAAACAGTTTAGAACAATTTTGGTTTCTAACTGTTCTTTAAATATACATTTACACACTAGCAAATAAAGATCAATATACTATGAAAGTAGCTATTCTATCCACTTACCCGCCTCAAAAATGTGGCATTGCTACATTTGCTCAGGACTTATACAAAAGTTTGCGATTAGCATCCAATGATATTATACAAATTGTAGCTATTTCAAATAATGAAGACTGTAATTTTCCCGAAGAAGTAGCCTACACCATCGAAAAACAAGAGTTAAAGAGTTATGTAAAAGCCGCTCACTTTATAAATACTTACGATGTGTGTATCATTCAACACGAGTACGGAATCTTTGGCGGTGAGTGTGGTGAGTATATTCTAACTCTATGCAAACTATTACATATCCCAATTATTTCTAATCTACATACTATTCTACCAAAACCTTCAATCAAAGAAAAAGAAGTGCTACAAGAATTGGGACAGATTAGTAATATGGTCACTGTGATGACCAATTGGGCTGTAAATATGCTGCATTCTATTTATCAAATTCCTTCCAGCAAAATCAAAATGATTCCACATGGTGTACCAGTTTTTGATTACGAATTCGAAAAAGCTAAGAAGAAATTAAATCTTAAAAACAAGAAGGTATTATTGAGTTTTGGATTTTTGGGAAGAGGAAAAGGATTTGAAACAGCTATCGAAGCAGTTAAAGAGGTAAGAGATCCTAATTTTAAATATATTATTTTAGGTATCACCCATCCAAATGTATTGAAAGAAGAAGGTGAAGCGTATCGCAACTCGCTTATTGATAAATGTAAGAAATTAGGTATATCGGATAAAGTAGAGTTTGTGAATGAATTTGCTACGGAAGAATTGCTGAAAGATTATCTTACCGCATGTGATATGTATGTGACGCCTTATCCTAACGAAAACCAAATTAGCAGTGGCACGCTAACCTTTGCCTTAGGTGCAGGTGCGGCAGTAATCTCTACTCCTTACTTGTATGCAAAAGATTTGTTAGCTGAAGAAAGAGGATTATTGTTTGACTTTTGTGATTCAAAACAATTAGCCGAGGTTATAAATAATCTTTTGGAAGATTCGAAATTATTAGAGAAATACAGAAACAATGCAAGAATACATGGTGAAAAAATGCAATGGCCTAATGTAGGACGCAGCCATGTTCAATTGATACACGCTATATATAACACCAACACCAAATTTTATAAACGTGCTTAATTCATGCAATTATGATTTTAACCTCTAAGTATGGATTGAAGGAGGAATCAAGAACCTCTATAAAAAAAATTCAAAGTGAGCTAGACTTAGCTCATATACGCCGACTAACAGACACAGTGGGAATTGTGCAACATGCTAAATTTGCTACTCCAGACTACAATCATGGGTATTGTATTGATGACAATTCCAGGGCTTTAATGCTAGCCGGATTAGCCAATAAAATACATCCTCATTCTTGTGATGACTTAATAGACACCTATCTCGCTTACATTCATTATATGCAGCGAGAGAATGGAATGTTCGGAAACTTTCTTTCATTTGATCATAGATTCTTAGATTATTACGGCACAGAAGATGCGTTTGGACGAACAATATGGTCGTTAGGAAGTTTGATGTATCATGATAATAGACCGCATATACAGCAATTATTGAAGGAAATAGTAGATCGAGCTTATCCGCATATTAGCGAGATGCGCTCTATTCGAGCAAATGCTTATGCCTTGTGTGGTTTAGTTTACATGCTCAAATCCAAAAAGTATCAAAAAGATTTGATCAAAGAAATTTATTTATTGGCAGATTTTATCAGCAATGAATACGAAAAAGCTTCAAGTGATGGATGGCAATGGTACGAGGAAGTTATCAGCTATGATAACGCCATCATTCCATATAGCTTAATGCTTACTAAAGATATTTTATTCGAAGAAAAATACTTGACTTACGCCATTGACAGTGCTACCTTTTTGGATGAAATTATCTTTAAAGAAAACACGGTAGAGTTAATAGGAAATGCGGGATGGCTTAAAAAGAATGGCGAAAAAGCCAGTGCCGGTGAACAAGCTATTGAAATACCTTCGCTAATTTTGATGTATCAAAAGCTAGCAGAAATCAATAACGCGCCCAAATTCCATTACAAAGCCAAATGCTGTTTCAGTTGGTTTCATGGCAATAATAGATTGCAAGCAGAGCTTTTCGATCCATTCACAAAGGGTTGCAAAGATGGGTTAGATAAGAATACAATTAATCAAAATCAAGGTGCAGAAAGCACCATAAGTTATTGGCTGGCGTACATTTACCAACATTACGAGATCTATTAATCAAAAATTACTACTTAACAATCCTTATAAATAGAAAAGCTCTAGACAATTGTCTAAAGCTTTTCATTTTTATATTGATTAAGGGAGATTTTAATCTGTTTAATCAGAAGCATAAAAGCAAATTTCTTCCTCAGTCAATTTATCTCTAAAACATATAGACATTCGATCTTTTAACCCATGCAATAGTTCATATGCTGGGTTTTCCTCAAAAGATTTCTGTAAAGCCTTTAAGTGTAATATTACTTCCTCACTATCCTCACACTCTTTATGCACGACTTCTTTGAAAGTAAGCTCACCTTTGCTTTTAGTGCTTTTAATAATCTTGGTTTTTCCTACAGCATCTAAATACATGAGTTGAACTATTTGAGGTTATTACTTCTTGAATACTCTTCCTATAAGCCACAATGCAGCAACAGTACACAAAGAATAACGTGCGGTTTTTATTAATAGTGTACGCTTATCATGTTTCCATAAGGCACGTCCTCCCATTTCTACGAAAAGATTTGGAATATTCCCTTTTTTGATATCATTAACTAATTCTTCTACTACATTAATTCTATCTGCTAACAGCAACGGGAGCCAATGTCTATAGCGCGACTCACTATGTTGAAATGCGTATCTTCTCAGTTGACCACTTATTCCAGAAGGCGGAACTGTTTCGCCGAAAACAGCCGTGTAATGGGGTCTTTCGTTGGATTGCAAAATTTCTACACGCGCGATCTGTTGCTCTGGACGAGAAGGAACTTGAGAGTAATCTCTATTTCGCATGGGATAGGTTGGGTCGTTGTCTTTATTTTCGTCGATACCCCAACCCTCACTTACATATATGTCTTTAGTTATTAAATTCATAGTCTTGTAACTTTAGGATTATAAAACAATTACTGGTTTAATACACTCATCTAATTTGGAAGAGAAAATCCGATAAGCATCAGGTATCTCTTCTAAAGCAAAACGATGGGTTATAATATCTTTTGGACTCAAAATTCCGTCTTGGACATGATTCATCAATTTTGGTAAATGACGTTTCACCGAAGTTTGATTTGCACGAATCGTAATTCCTTTATTAAGTACATTACCTATAGGAATAAGATTGTCCGTAGGACCATATACACCTACAATAGAAACAATTCCACCTTTTTTCACCGAATTGATTGCCCAATGTAAGGCTGTTGCAGCTCCTGCTTGTAGTAATAATTTTTTACCCGTAATAGTCTGCAATGCATTACCACATGCATCCGACCCGACGGCATCAATACATACATCTGCTCCTAGCCAATTGGTTATATGCTTGATAAATAATACTGGATCTTCAATGGACTTAAAATTATAAACCTCACAGTTAGCATAGTTTTTAACAAAATCCAAACGATATTCTAAATGGTCGATAACTATAACGCGTTCAGCACCAAAAAGCCAGGCACATTTTGCAGCCATTATCCCAACCGGACCTGCACCAAATACTACAACAGTATCGCCTTTTTGGATGCCGCCCATTTCCGCAGCTTGATAACCAGTTGGAAGTACGTCAGTTAATAATAAAGCATCTTCTTCGTCCATCCCTTCTGGTATGACTGTAGGACCTACATCCGCATACGGTACACGCACATATTCTGCTTGTCCGCCATCATATCCTCCAGCTAGATGGGAATATCCAAAAATCCCTCCTGCTGCTGTAGACATAGTATTGGATTCATGGCAATTAGCGTACAAACCCTGCACACAAAATATACATTCGCCACAGGCAATATTAAAAGGTACAAGAACCCTGTCACCTACTTTTAAATTAGTAACGCCACTTCCAAGCTCTCGAACGATTCCGATGAACTCATGACCAAATGTACTTCCAACTCTCGTATCAGGTACCATACCGTGATAGAGATGTAAGTCAGATCCACATATACAAGCTCGTGTCACCTGTACGATAGCATCTCGGGGATGTAAAATTTCGGGCATTGGTTTTTCGTCGACGCGAACTCGAAATGGCCCTCTGTAGTTCATAGCTTTCATAGGCAGAATTTTTGTTTCTTGTTTAGGATGTGAACCATATGAAAGCAAACTCAGTTTGCATTTTAACATAAAAGCCGTACTAAATGTATAAACAAACCGTATTAATACGAAACAACGGTTTTTACGCTTTAAATAATTATCTATCAACCATCTATAACAACAGAATGTTAGCTTTTAAAATGATTAACAAACATTAAATTTTCAATATTATGAGCAAGATTCCAGAACAAGTAGTTGGTAAATCATTAGATTATTCAAGAGAACTTATTTTATCCGACGAAACTAAGGCGTACAATAGATATAGAGAAATCGTCCAAAAACTATTAGATGTAAACAATTGGAAACAGACTGCGATTGGAGTTTCTGCTGAGTTTATTATCGTAAATGAAAAAAATGAAATCCAAATGCGTCGGGTCCGCAAAAATGATTTTATCCGAATCGATATTCCAGGTCCCGGGGTACCTTCAGCCGAAGGCTATGACTGGGTAAAAGTAACGTCACTAGATCAATATGATCACCAGAATAAAAGGAAAACATTTATATCCTTACAACCTTGTCCAGATCCCATGACACTAGATAAAGACACAGCATCACATTTTTTCAAGAAATACACTTCTTCAAATATAGTCATTAAACAAGAAGGCGAAATGGTAACCTTGCAATACGCTGGGCGAAATGAAGTAATCAATACCGAAACTGAAAATATGCTGGATAATGTGCGAAATTTCTTAGTCGGCTTAGGAGCTAAATTAGGGGCTTCCTATCCACAGTGGAAAGCGTTAATAGATGGTTTAGCAAAACAGCAATAAAAAATGAGCCCCAAACATATAGCTATGTATGGGGCTTGGAGGTATTAACCACTTGAGCTAGGGGTTATAAAAAATCACAGTATTTTTATTCTTCCGGATTTCGAGGATTAGGACCAGCCTTATCTTCCATATCCTTCAGGGTTTTCTCTTTGAATTCCATAAAGGCATCAGCTAATGCTTGCATTTCAGGATCTAGTCCTGGTGCAAACTCTTCTGGTCTTTCTGGAGCTATAGGGCAAGGATAAGACTCTTTTGGCTCGGCCAAAGTCACTAATTCCGTTCCATCATTGCTTGGCGAGGGACCTTGGAATATTTGATCCATCATCGAACCATCTAAACGGAACGTATATTGTTCACGGTGTACGCCTTGTTCCATGAGTTTTCTTACTTCTGGAAATTGTGTTGCATCAAACTTTGGCACCGGTAACACTTTCGCCCAATTTACACCTAACGTTTCTAAAGCCTTAGCAAAAGCCATCTGGTGTGCTTCATCTCGGACTATCAAAAACGAAATGGTAGACCGTAACGTTTTATTACTGGACATTTGATAGATACGAGATTTCTGCAAACGTCCCGTTGCTTCAAGTACCAAATTATCCATCAAGTCTAACACAAGATTACCATGATTGTGCACATAAGAACCACTCCATGGGTTTCCCGCTGCATCTACAGGTAAAGCTGCTTGCGCACCCATAATAAAATGATGTGGATTCTGCTGTTCTTTAGCCATATCCATTGTAGGTACGCCTCCTGCGCCTGGCGTATCAAATTTTCCTCCGTCGTATCCCGGAGCACCGCATAATAGTTTGGAAATAGTTTTTGTAATTAGCTCCACATGGCTAATTTCTTCTAAGCCCACTCCCTGAATTAGATCTAAATAAGGAATTCCATTTCCGCGGAAATTAAAACTTTGGAATAGGAACTGCATCATAGTACGCATTTCCCCAAATTGACCACCAAGCCCTTCTTGTAAGGCGTTTGCTGCTGATGGGTCTGGTTGATCATCGACGATAGGATGAATTAGATTTTTTACATGGTAGAACATAAGCAATTAATTTTAGTGTGAATTGTTTTGTTTGCTTTTCTACTTTCTAACATATGCCCTAAGTCATAGTTGTGATTATTTGAAATACAAGTGTTTACACTTAGAGGAGTAGGTACTTCGACGTAGAAGGTGAAAAAAAGAGAAGTCTGCCCAAACGGACAGACTTCCTACTTAATCACTCAACCTAAACATATTCTCATCAAACACCGTAAGAGATATATGAAAATTAAATATCTTAATTCATTGGAGTTGGCGGAATCAACGAATCTGTGGATAAGGTATCCATACCTATTGAATCTCTACCTGTAGTATCATAAATGCTTTGACCATCGTCGTACATTACATCACTAGAGTCAAAAGCATGTCCTCTTTCTTCATTACTATTGTTATTGTTTCCACAAGCTACCATAAAGCTTAAGAAAGCGAAAGATCCTAGTATTAATAATGAATTTTTCATAGTGTAGTCTTTTTTAGTTTTACATAATTTTCATAACAATGAACAAGCTCTCAATCAAATGGTTGAGTAAAAAATAATTTAAGCATTAATCGGATTGTGCTAAGTATTACACCTATCATATCACGCATTAATACCCTTTATAAATTTTATTTGAACACAATGTAAGACTGTATGTTAGAAGAGTGAGATTATTATTTATTTAACAATTAAAACGAAAATATTATGGCACTTACAACTCCTAACGAAGGTCAAATGACCAAAGAAATCGAAGAAAAGACAGCAAAATTACCTTCTACTACTTATCTTGCAGTTGCTGTGACCGCAATGGTCGCTTCTGCGACATTAAAATGTCTATGTAGAGATAAGGATGCATTATTTATAGGTCAATGGGTAGCACCATTCTTGTTATTTGGTATTTACAACAAAATCGTAAAAACTGAAGGACACGATTAGATAAAGCTGAGTTTTTATTACTCAAAACTAAATCGCCATCTACATATTATATGAGATGGCGATTTTTATTTGATGACCGATGAATTGCTATGTAACGAGATTGTGCTGTACCGCGAATTTAATGAGCTCCGCTGAATTTTTCACTTGTACTTTATTGATGAGGCTTTGTCTATGACCTTCAACTGTTCGCTTACTTAAGAAAAGCTTATCTGCTATTTCCATATTGGTGTAGCCTTCACTTATTAACTGAAGAACCTCGCCTTCTCTTTCAGACAGCTCAAGGTTTAAGGCTTCTGTTTTCTTAAATGGTAATTGGTTCGAATTTGACGAAAGAAGATCTAACATATTTAAGGAGAGTTCCTGACAAATATATTTACCTCCATTGGAAATATATTTTATGGCAAAGATTAACTCGTCATATCCTACATTCTTTACTAAATACCCTTTCGCTCCTCTTTGAAAAGCCTCAATGACTTGATCTGCTGTATTGAGCATGGATAATAAGACGACTTTAATAGTAGGATAATGTTCTGCCAGATACGATGTAACTTCCAAACCATCCATTAATGGCATATTAATGTCTGTAATTACAATATCTGGTTGTAAGCCCTTGGCAAGATAATCTAAAAGTTCGCTTCCGTCTTTTGATTCATTAATTATTTCAATCTCACCTGAAGCGTCCAATAATAATTTAATACCATTCCTTACTACCAAATGATCTTCAACCAAAATTACTTTAATCATAAATAATAAATAGGCTTGTTTTTCATAGATATTTACTATTATACAAAAATTCAGCCAATTGTTTTTAAATCCACTTATATTTCTATAAAAAAATTAGAAAAAATACAACTGTAAATTTTATTAAGTTTGGATAAACACAAAAAACTAACTAATTATCAGTAATTTATAAAATTTATATTAACTTATATATTAAATATATTCAAGAATAATGGTAAAAACGAAAATTTAAGACGTATAAATACTGAAAATTTCCCAGACAAAACCTTAAGAATGAAACAAAATAAATTCAAGAAAAACAATTTAAACCTTTATAAACCCTAAAATGGTAATATATTTTCTTCTATAGATATTTCACAACTACAAATGACACCTGGTTAATATTTTTTACCTTAGAAAATACTCTTCAGTTAAATAAATAAGAATATTTTATTTAGTTATTGAAATATAATATCTTTATAAAAAGAACATCACCTAATCTACCATTTTGGAAACGACGAACATTCAGAAATTTGGCCATTTAATAGTATTGGATCTCAACTTAAAAATAGTTGGAATATCCAGTAGTATATTGGATCGTGTTGCATTGAAGGCTGAAAATCTGTTACAAAGCTCTGCTCTTGAGGTCTTTCCAAAGCTTTTAAAAACGCAAAGCGACTTCAAAAAAGTGATCAAAATATTGGAAAATTTCGTGAAAGAAAATCCACCAAGATCGCTCATCACAGTTAAGATTCTGCAGAAATCATACTATTTAAAAATTACCAAAGTCAACTCATTTATATACATTGAGGCTGAACAACAATATAGAAAACACATCAGTTCTTCTGAGCTGAATGATATTGGCTTTTTATTTGAAAATAAATACAATACACAATGGGATTTGGTATGCAAGGCACTAAACAATATTATACATTTTGACCGTGTATTCGTATTGCAAGTGCAAGATACGGGTAATTGTAATGTGATCGCCGAATATAACAATGGAAATGTAGAAGATTTTAAGCACAAACAATTTGCAAAGGAATACATGCCTGAAGAAGTAATCCAACATCATCAAGATTCTCCTTATCGCTATATTCCTAATATGGAAGCTGATTTTCAAGAATTCTACTCTATAGAAGATAACATTGATATCAATTTTACGCAGACTGTTTGCCCACCAGAAATAAAATTAAAATATTTTAATTTTATACATGTTAAGTCTTCATTGTCTTTCCCTCTATTCTTACAGGGTAAATTTTGGGGATTAGTAATAGCGCATAATATGCAAAAAAAGCATGTTGATCTGCAGCAAAGAAAGATTTGTACATTCATTGTACAAAATGCAATGAGCAAATACGAAACCTTTATCAAACAAGGACTTTTGGATATCAATCTGCAAGTGCAGAATTTTCAAAATATATTACTGGACAGATTAGCACGTCACAAAACTATCAATTGTGCTTTGGTAGAAAGTATGGATAGCTTGCAAAATATGCTCAAAGCTGATGGATTGGCTATCTATAATGAAGGTGAAGTTTATTTCAAAGGACATACGCCTTCTACGGATCTATTTTTAGAGATAGTAGCGTATTTAAAAGCGAATGAAAAAAGAACCATTTTTAAAGACCACAACTTTAAGAGAAACCAAAAACAAAACTTTAGTACAGAATTACCTTTTGCAGGTATACTAGCCTACAATATAGATTCAAAAAGTGATCATTATATCATTTGGTTTAGAAACCAAACTGTAATTGTTGAAACTCAATTAGAGTATAATGATTCTCTTCCCTATGGTATACAGTCTATAGAGAAAAAAATACATGATTCAGCTTTACCTTGGAACGATGCAGAATTAAATCTTCTTACAGGTTTGCAAAATACCTTGAATCACTCCATGAAGCAAAAATTATTGGAGAATAAAGATTTAGCAAAAAACCTTGCCGAACTGAACAATGAATTGGAAATGTTCACCTATAGTCTTTCTCATGACCTCAAAAATCCTTTGTCCGTATTAAAAATGGGGATTGACTTTTTGAAGAGCAAAAATGGTAATATTGATGATAGACAAAAAGAAAAGTGGTTCAGCACTATTTCTTTAGGACTTCAGAATATCCAAGATATCATTGATAATATCATAACGGTCTCACATGACAAAGTCAAAAAGATTGCAAAAGATTCTATACCTCTTCAATTTTTGGTACGCAAAATTGCTGAAGAGTCCAAACTGGCTTATCAAGATGTAAACTGTGAAATAACTTATGGCAATTTATTACCAATTTGGGGAGAAAAAAGTGCCGCTTACCAAATTTTCACCAATGTCATAAGCAACGCTATCAAATATTCTCAATATAGCGCATCTCCTAAAATTCACATTGAAAGTGTCATCATGGATAAGTGGATACAATATAAAATTTCGGATAATGGAATAGGCATTCCAGCACAAGATTTAACACATATTTTTGAGATGTTTACGCGTGCGAAGAATGTTGATAATTATAATGGCAGTGGAATCGGATTGTCTTTGGTTAAAAGAATAATAGAAAGATTGGATGGAGAAATTGAAATTCAATCGGAAGAAGGCAAAGGGACAACAGTAATCATGCATTTTCCATTAGAAAAAGAATTACCCCAGGTAATGATGGATGCCACGGCTACGGAATAGGCGGATCTGATAAGTTTTCATTACGTTTTACGATAGCTTTAATCTGGTCATGTACATGGCCAATGTTGCCAATAATAATATTATCCTTCATCCGCTGACGAAATCTAGTTTTCAAAACTTTGCGAACCAGATAATGAGAAACTTCGCCATTTTCTTCTACAATAGCTAGAAAACGTAACGAAAACAAAGAAAGTGCTGACGCGATTAAGAAAAGAAAATTCCAATCGTGAAGATAAACGAGCTTGATTTCTTTATAATAATCCGGAGATAGCCATTCGAACGTAATTCTTAAATCTCGATTCAAAAAGATATCCGCCATCATCCCTCCTATTATCGGTGCCAAAGCACTAAAAATGGAAGTGATTATATTTTTCACTGAAATATAGATAACAGCATCTTGTTTAGGTGCCAACTTCAATCCTATATTTGTTAAGGCTAGATTAATACCTGATGTTGAGATACCTGTCACGATATGCAACAAGACCAACAATCCCATATTAAGAAAATTCTTACTATAAATGCCCACGAAAATCCATCCAAGCAAACAGGCAATATAAATCGGAGCGGATAGAAAAATTATACTTTTGTTGCTGTACCTATCCGATAAATTTCCCCAATAACGTATAGTTAACACAGAGAACAACTGTGTAATCACCGAAAGTATAATTACGAAAACCATAGAAAGCCCTAAAATCTGCAGCATGAATACCGTGAAAAATGGCGTAGCTAGATTAATTGAAAAAGACCAGAATCCATTAAACCACAACAAACGTCTAAAATTTAAATTTTTCAAAGGTTGAGACAAAAGATGAAAAATGTTCTCTTGGCTCATCATAACTTTGGTCTCAAAAGCTTGGGATAATATAAGTGTTCCCATAACGCCTATGAAACCAGCCAGAGCCAGATATATCGCATACAGTAATTGCAATTTATCAGGAAAATTATCTTGCACATAATCAATTAAAAAGGCTACAAGTAAACTTAGACAGATATTTACCATTTGCATGTATCGGCTTCGCTTGCCAAAATAAGCCCCTAAGCCTTTTTCTGGCACAATATCTTTGACCCAGGAATTCCAACCTGCTCCTCCCATAGAACCAAAAAAATAGTGCACGAAAATAGCAAGCAGTAATAAAGAAACCGTTCGACTTTCTCCAAACCACATCACTAAACCAACCGCTATTAAAGGTAAACGAGACAAGAACACGGCTAACAAGGTAAAAAGCTTACGATAAGGAAATTTGCGAAGGACTATAATTGTAATGATTTGTGCCACATTACATAAGGTCGGAAAGGCAGATAATAAGCCAATTTCAAAGTTAGAAGCACCTAATGATAAGGCAATAGCCACCAAAACCGCACCACTACTTAAGCAAACCAACGCTTCGGATGTAAGACCATCGTACAATATCATACGAAGACTTTTGCTGGTTTCTTGCTCTGTTAGCTGCGCTTTAGGTTTCCAATTCATATTATAACCTTTGGTTTGAGAACAATCGCTAAATTTTATCGTTCAATTTTTTTCACTTTCCAAAAGAATTATAATAGCTCAGGTATAAATATCATTACTCCAAAGGGAAAGCGTAATAAAACAATCAAATAGCGTATTAAATCCATCAACTTCTCCTTCAACCTACTGTTCTATTTGCGAACTCGAAGGTTCTTGATTTCACATTAGCAACTACTAACATGGAGAACTTTAACATTAATAAACCGCGCATCCTTACATGGAACATACATGGTTCTTATTTATACTATCTTTCTTTAGGTGATTACATAATCTATGTGCCTTATAACGCTAATCGTAGCGAAAGGTATATTGGTCGAGGAGAAACTTATCCATATGGCAGCAATGTAATCGAGATACCTGCCCATGAGGTTCGAAATATTGATTTTGATATTGTCCTATTTCAGTGTGATGAGAACTATTTTGCAGATCAGTATGACCTATTGAGCGAAGAGCAACTTCGTCTTCCTAAAATATATATTGAGCACGATCCACCTTGGGAACATCCTACAGATGCTATCCATCCTGTCGTAGAGCAAGATGTAACCGTAGTGCACGTAACGAATTACAACAAGTTGATGTGGCATACAACAGTTCCTGATGTTCGCGTTATCAGTCATGGCGTATACACCGGCAACACTTTGTACAAAGGAAACCTTAAAAAGGGCATCGTGGTGATAAATAATTTGCCGAGTAGAGGCCGCATGCTTGGATATGATATTTTTCAAAAAGTAAGAGAAGAAGTTCCTCTGGATATAATTGGAATGGGCGCCGAAGCCGAAGGTTCTCAAGAGATAAAACATCCAAATTTGATGGAATATATTAGCCAGTACCGCTTTTATTTTAGCCCAATACGTTATACGAGTTTGGGACTTTCCACTTGCGAAGCCATGATGATAGGAATGCCCGTACTAGGTATGAGTACCACAGAATTACCTTCGGTCATTCGAAATGGAGTTACGGGCTTTATTGATAATGATATTGATGTTTTAATCGATAAAATGAAACTGTTATTAGCATTACCCACATTAGCCCTTGGGATGAGTCACAGCACCAGAGAACAAGCTAAAAATTTGTTCAGCATCGACCGTTTTGTTTCCGAGTGGAAAGCTTTATTCATTGAAAAACTCACACAAAAATCTATTCGTTATGAAAAGAAAGAAAATAGCCTTTATTAGTGATCATGCATCTCCGTTAGCGACATTGGGAAGTGTAGATGCAGGTGGACAAAATGTATACGTCGCTGAATTGGCTTTAGGTTTAGAGAAAAAAGGATACATGGTAGATATTTATACCCGTCGAGAAGACGCAAATATCGCCGAAATAGTACATATGTCACCCAATATCCGAGTGGTTCATATTATAGCAGGTCCTGAGGAAATTATGCCAAAAGAAGAGCTCTTTCCTTATATGGATGATTTTGCTGCACATATGATTTCGTTTATCCGTAGCCACAATATATCTTATGATTTAGTGCATGCGCATTTCTGGTTGTCTGGTTATGTAGCTATTCAAATCAAAGAAGAATTGAATATACCTTTTGTTATAACTTTCCATGCTTTAGGAGCTGTCCGTAAACTCCATCAAGGAAATGCCGATAAATTTCCTAAGGAAAGAACAAATATTGAACAACAAATTATCTGGTCGGCAGAAAAAGTTATAGCAGAATGCCCAAATGACATGAGCGATTTAATGAATCTCTATCATACCCCTCCAGAAAAAATAGAAATTATACCTTGTGGCTTCAATCCTTTACATTTCTATCCAGTGGATAAGGAAATTGCAAAAAAGAAAACAGGATTAGATTCAAATAGTAAATACTTGTTACAACTGGGTCGTATAGTTCCTCGAAAAGGTATAGAAAATGTTATTAAAGCTTTTGGGTTAATTCATGAAAACTTGGATAATTATAAGTTAATTATCGTAGGAGGTGATTTAGATGATATTGGCAAAGATACCGAAATCAATAGATTGCATGCATTAAGTCGTGAAGTAGGAATCGAGGAAAAAGTATTGTTTGTTGGCAACAAAAGCAGAACAGAACTTAAGTATTATTATAGTGCGGCAGAAGCATTTATTACAACTCCTTGGTACGAACCATTTGGTATTACTCCATTAGAAAGTATGGCATGCGGTACTCCTGTTATAGGTTCTGATGTAGGTGGGATTTCTTTTACTGTCGAACGCAATAAGACTGGAATGTTAATTCCGCCAAATGATCCCGAAAAATTAGCTGAAGCTATTACTACTCTCGTTGCTGATCCTACTACTTTGCAAATCATGTCTGCAAGAAGCATAGAAAGAGTGAATACGCGCTTTACTTGGAAAAAAGTAAGTGAACAAATCGCTCAATTATACGATTCTTGCATGGTTCAAGATTCGGCATTAGATTTATTACAAGACCTTAAAAGCTATTTCCAACAGGCTTCTCAAGTATTTATCAATGCTTCCAAACAACTTCCAGATAAAGTATTATCTATCAGTGAAAAAATGTATGAAGTGCTTCAAGCTGGTAATAAAATTATGGTTTGTGGCAACGGTGGTAGTGCTGCTGAAAGTCAACATTTTGTAGCTGAATTGGTCGGCAGATTTCAAATCAAACATCGTCCGGGCTATGCGGTGATGGCATTAACCAGTGATACCACGATTATTACCGCTTGGGCGAATGATTTTAGTTACGATGATATTTTCAAAAGACAAGTTCAAGCATTAGGACGTGAAGGCGATATGCTGATATGTTTAAGTACAAGTGGTGAATCTCCCAATATAGTTAACGCCTTAAAAGAAGCTAACAATATAGGAATTACAACAGTTGGACTCTTAGGAAAAGATGGCGGAGAAGCGATAAACCATACCGATTACAATATTGTGGTACCCTCAAATGATACAGGAAGAATTCAAGAAGTTCATTTACATGTTATACACCAATTGTGTTGGTTAGTAGAAAACAAAATGGAACTTCCTCTTCCTATGGAAACAACAGAGGACGATTCCACTTCAAAATTGATGGCATCATGAATAACAAATGTGTATTTATAGATAAAGATGGGACTCTCATACATGATGTTCCCTATAATGTGAACACAGATTTAATTCTGTTCTATGAAGATATATTTGAACCTTTACAAAATTTACAAGACGAAGGTTATAAAATAATTATCATTAGTAACCAGTCCGGAATAGAAAAAGGTCTTTTTACGGAAAGCGAATTAAAGAATGCTTTTAATCACATCATTCAACAACTTAAAAACAAAGGAATTGAAATTTTGGATTATGCATATTGTCCGCATGATACCGACAATTATTTAAATCCAACCTGTCAGTGCAGAAAGCCACAACCAAAAATGATATTGGATATGGCTCTAAAGCACCAAATCAACCTTAAAGAATCTTGGATGATTGGTGATATTATCGCTGATATCGCAGCAGGCAATCGTGCAGGTTGTCAAACTATATTAATTGACCGTCATGCTACAGAAGTAGCTAAATTATCGAAAGAAACACCTGCTATTGAAAGGCCAACAATTTCTATTCGAGATTTTAAAAATGTCGACGATCTAATTCTTTCAACTCTTAAACAATCAACATGGAACGAGATATTATAAATAAACTGAATAATTTCAAAGATAAACACATTTTAGTCATTGGAGATTTCATTTTGGATGCATATGTGGATACACAATGTGAACGACTTGCCCCCGAAGCCAGTGTTCCCGTATTGGATATTACTAAAACCACTTACAGTTTAGGTGGTGCAGCCAATGTAGCATACAATCTAGAAAAATTAGGATCAAAAGTTTCTTTACTAACTGTTCTTGGACAGGATGATAATTCTAAAAAAGCGATTCAACTATTTAAATCAAACCCACAAAAATCGCTCTATCTACATTTCTCTGCGGAGGATCAAACTTTATGCAAAACTAGAATTCATAAAGATGGTCAATTGCTCTATCGTTTGGACGAAGGAAAACATTTAACCTTAGAAAACGATCAAATGGATTTATTTTTGAAAGATCTAAGAGAACTCTATCTGAAATGTGATGCTGTCTATATTGCAGATTACAACAAAGGAGCCATTCATTATAAAGTCATAGATCTTTTAGAAGAGCTGAAATCAATGGTTTATAAACCTATTGTTTTAGACAGTAAAAATTACTTGCAGTATAGAAATATACAACCTTGTATTATCAAGCCCAATTATAAGGAAGCACTAGAACTCACCCATGAAAAAGCTCATAACGATAGAATTAAACAAGCTCCGTATTTAACGGACAAATTAATGGAAATTTCAAAAGCTAAACTTGTTGCTTTAACATTGGACAAAGATGGCGTGTATGTGTCTAGACGTAACGGTAGTCAATTCCATATTGAAACCTGTCAAGTAGAAGTACAAAATTCATCTGGAGCTGGAGATATATTCTTATCTACTTTATTATTAAATCACCTCGTGGAAATAGATGATATTAACGCTGCAAAAATAGCTTGTCAGGCTGCTTCCATAGGTATACAAAAAGAGGCTACCGCACATTGTACCTGGGAAGAACTTAAAGCATCATTGATCCAAGAATCGGGAAAAGTTATTATTAATTCTGAGAATCTTGCCGAACTCGTAAAAATTAAGGGTCAAGATAAAACTGTGGTGTTGACAACAGGTTGTTTTGATATTTTTCACTCAGGTCATGCTACATTTTTGAAGCAAGCTAAAGAGCAAGGTGATATTCTCATTGTCGGAATCAACATCGATGAAAGTATAGCCAGACTCAAAGGACCTGACCGTCCAGTCAACACCTTGATGGATCGTATGGAAGTATTGAAAGCATTGAGTTACATAGATTACATCGTTCCATTCGGAGACCAAGATGATACGCCTATTTCTTTAATCAAAACTATTAAGCCACATGTTTTCGTCAAAGGGGAAGATTATCAAAGTACAGTGACTCCAGAGAAAAAAACATTAATGAGCTTAGGTATAAAACAAGTCTTTATTCCATTGGTACCCCATCAGTCTACCACAAAAATTATTAATAGAGTACAAGGAAATACAATTAATTTGAAAAAAATAGGTTAATGAGCGATTGGTCAAATTGTAAAAATATTCTTCTGGTTAGATTGGATAATATGGGTGATGTGATCATGAGCAACCCTTCATTTATGCAGATACGACTAAATTTTCCAAAGTCTAAAATCACTTTACTTACATCCTCTGTTGCATCGCCCATTATTCCTTACCTAAGCACTATTGATGATGCTATAATCTTTGATTGTCCCTGGATGAAAAATCAATCATCCGAGGACGATCCAAAAGAATTGGATGAATTTATTCAAACTCTAAAACAAAAGAAATTTGATGCCTGTATCATCTTTAATGTATATAGCCAAAATATATTGCCTGCAGCACTTTTATGTTATATGGCCAACATACCTATTCGTGCAGCCTATTGCCGAGAAAATCCCTATCATTTATTGACGCATTGGATTCCAGACCCAGAACCTCTACAAGTAATTCATCATCAAGTCACTAGAGACCTGTTACTTTTAAAATACTTGGGATTCCCATATAGAAAGCACAATCATACCTATCTGTATAATCCTCCTCAAACTTTAGACAAAGTTTATTCCTTACAACTCCCAAAAGAATATCTGCTTATCAATCTAGATGTATCGGAAGAAAAACGTCAAATTCCCCTTGAAATAGCTAAGGAAATTATAGATTACCTTCAAGAGCTTGCTATTCCTTTAATTTTGATCGGAAAAAACTACACAAAATATTTTGAGGAATTGAAGATTAAACTAGGAAATCTGCCAGTGTTGGATTTGGTAGGAAGAACCACTTTGGATGAATTATTGATTCTTACCAAACACGCGAAAGCTATTGTTTCAGTAAACACAGGTGTGGTACATATCGCATGTGCTTACAAAACACCTATTTTGGTATTATACGCGGATACCAATCCCCAGCATACACCTTGGTCCGAAAATAGTTTGTGTTATACCTATTCCATTGAGGATAATCAACGAAGCAAAAATGAAATTATAAAATATGTGCACGAACAGTATCGTCCTGCTGCCGAATCCATAAATGCGCAAAACATCTATAAAATGTTTAAAAAGCTTTTAGCTTCCTTGTAGAAATTTATCGATTCTTCTGAAAATTGATTCGATGGAAAGTGGCTCCAGACCATTGAAAGTTACATGCAAATCCATATTTAAAGGACCCCATCTTTCGGGTTCGCCATCTAAGCTAATTATTATACTTTTAGTTTTTAAAGCTGCAGCAATATGCGAAACGCCCGTACAATTACTCACTAACAACTTAGCATCGCGGATTATACAACCTAATGATCCATAACCCGTCAGACCTGCCAAATTGATGCAATTCTCCCCTATCAAATTTATAAATTCTTTTACGTGGGCATATTCCGCAGTAGTCCCGGTACACACAATTTTTAAGTTATATTTTTTCAAATATTTCGCCAGAAGAGCAAAATTCTGAATAGGCCATCGACGTAATTCACTTTTAGCACCAACATGAAAAACAACATACTCCGAAAAGCCGTAAACTTCCTTTAAAGCTTCAAAGTCTTGACATTCCCCCACAAAGATTGGATATTCTAATTGTTCGTTGAAATTCTCAGCAGGTATACCAATATGTTTTAAGAGTTGAAAATGACGATGAACCTCATGGGCTGATTCAGGATATGGAAACCAATCCACAGGATCAAGATTAGTTTCTGGAGAAAAACCTACTAATCTTTTAGCTTCCAGTTGCCCTAAAAAATCATTTACTATCGTCCCATTCCCATGCATTTGAATTAGGAGATCAAATTCCTCTTCCTTTCCTTCACGTATAAAGCGTTGAACTTCTGATTCAACAACTTCTTGTTCGGGTAATCCTTCGCAACCAGGAAAGTCAATATAAAAATCAATAAAAGAGAACCGCATAACGAAATCTCGTAAATGCGGTAATCCTATATAATATATGCAGCTGTCAGGATAATGATATTTCAGATGTCTGATTGCGGGTATGCTACATAAAATATCTCCTAAGTATAAAGCTCTAAAAATGCCTATCTTCATCGTGCTGTATAAGAAGTCTTCTGTAATAAATATTTCATATCATCCATAAAACAGACTACCTGTAAATAAGAATCTAACGTATAATAATGAAGATCAGCTAAATCTCTATCTTCCAATATCTGCATATAAAATGTCTTTTGTTGATTTAAATTACTTAATAATCGATCGAGCAATAAATCATATTGTGAAGAGCTATCCTGAATAAAGCTTTCAATGTCTTGATCTATTGTTTCATAGGAAGCCAAAGTAAAATGCAACTCCTTATCCTTACAGAGACCGACTAGATTGGGTTGACTGGATGAATAAAAGTTTTTGATTTTTTTACAAATCATATTTGCATTTTCATAATCAGAATAGGTTAAAAGTTTATCTAGAATTATCAATCCTTCCGTACGTTGATAAACAATCTCTTCTAATGCGATTGATTCCTTAATGTTTTTCTTCGACTCTCCAGAGCATCCTAGACAAAAAATACATCCTAATAAAACTAACAATCTCATATCCACCTCGTTTTAATACTTACAATAATAGAACAGATGCTTCTGTAGAATGTTGGCCACAAATACCTATAAAAGGTCTTAATCTTCTAAAAAAAGTATTTCACTCATTCAATCCCGTCTTAATACGTAATAAATACGCCACACTACGTATTATTTAACAATAAATCTTTATAAAAACGTGATATATACTATTTCTGAATTAGTAAATACGTAATTCACTATAAAACAGAAATATATGCACTGTTTTTGCCGTTATCCTATCAACAACTAAAACATACATCTATGAAAGACAAAGCCTTTAACAACCAACTAATGGAGTATCAACGTATACTTAAAAGTTTAGCAAAACGTTTCACGAAAGATCAAGAAGCGATTAATGATTTAGTACAGGAAACTTTTATTAGAGCCTTAAAGTACATGGATCAGTTTTTTAATAATCCGCGGGTAGTATCATGGTTATTCGTAATCATGCGCAACATTTATATCAATCAGTATAAGCGCCTCAGCTATCAACAAAATTATGAGGATATTAGCTTATATTACTACAATCATAGTTTATCTTCAGAACCATATACAGAAGACAGCTCAGATAAAAGGATGATGTTGGGGGACATTTCTAAAATTATCAGCGAGCTTCCTGTATCTCATGGTGAGATGTTTAATAATTATATTGACGGTTATAAATATAGAGAGCTATCTGAAATGTATGGTATACCAGAAGGAACAATAAAATCTCGTATCCATATCATCAGAAAAACTCTTCAAAAGAAGCTTAAGGTTAAATACGCGACAAACTAACTATTTAACACTAAGGGTGCTCAACATTGAGCACCCTTTTTTATTGTTTCTTTTCCTTTGGCATGTCCGTTGGGTCATTTGGCATATCATTTATCTGATCTACCTGAGGATCAACTCCTGCTTCCGCATCGCCGTCCAATTTGATATCGCGATCGATTTCTTTAGGACCATCCTTTGTCAGAACTTCCTTTTTCTTCTTCCACATTTCTCTGCCTTTGGGTTTATCTTCATGTATTGTTGCCATAATTTTTGTTTTTTATTGTTGAATATTAAGTGCTTGTTCTGGAATTTTCAATCCTTGAGCAGCCATTAAGTGACTATTAAGATTTGGTAACTTAGCTTTCATCCATCCTTTTAGTTTTTCATTATCAACAGATTCATCTGCTATTACCGAATTGAAATAACTAATTGTTTTTTCGTGACTTTCTATTGCTTTCGCTTTGAACCAAGCATCAATTTGCCCAGCAGGTAAAGCTTGCAAAGAATCTAAAGGCATTTTCGATTCATCAATTTTAATTCCTGATAAATCAACCGAAAGTTCATTCGCAAATTGAGTAAGCTCATCTCCCATCGCTTCATGATCCTGGATCAATATAGTCGCGTAGTTTTTTAGTTCGTCTGTCGATAATTTATCTTTCGCAAAAGTCGCCATCATAATTTCTTTCAAATTATCATGATAAACTTTTTGAATAATAGCAGCAGGATCCTGTTGCTTGAAACCCATAAGTACTATTCCTAGAATCAGCACCAGTAATACATTAATCTTTTTCATAACTTTTTATTTTTAAATCATTCACTACTTTATCTATATTATTTCATAAAAGATTAATCGTGATTCGGAGGCTGAAGATTATTTCAGGCTATCCCTACGTATTGAATCTTGATTAAGACTATCTACAGATCCATAAACTACTTCATCGTTTGGATTCAGATTATACCGCTGTCTATCTGGTTCGGTAACTGGTCCAGGAGAATTCTCTTCTACATTTTGAGAATCCGAATTAGACTGTCCACACCCCATTGCTAATAATAACAGGATGATGCATACTACACTTAATGTTTTCATATCTAATAATTTAATGTTTATAACTCTGATTGATTTTTTTCAGCCACTCATACAAATCGGTGAAAATATTATTACATGTAGCAATAATAATCTGACCTGCATTACCTTTAAATTGTCTTTCAATAACGGTCTGCATTCCGTTATAACTAAATGCATAATAAACTCGACCAACGGGTCGGGTTTGTTTAGGATTTGGACTTTCAAAAGCTAATCCTGTAATGGCTACGTGAACATCAGCCTGAGGAACAAGTTTTATAAGTCCCAGAAGCATAGCTAATGTAACTTCTGCAGATTCAGCTGTATGTTCTTCTATAAGATGAGGTGATACATTTAATAGATTTTCTTTGATTTCATTGTCATAACAGACAATTGAACCCAAATGATAATTTCCACTAGAAACTTCTAATGCCCAAGTACTACTCAAAAAGCCAGCAGTCATGCTCTCCGCGCAGATCAGTTTTAAATTATTTTGGGTTAGAAAATCTCCACACTGGAATAAAATACGCTCGTCTATTTTTCTACTGCTCATAGGAATTCAAAGTTTGTATAATAATAACGTTTGAATGCCGTATTAGTTGAAATACTTTGGTTTTTAAGTTTTTATACTTGTTGATCAACTACTTTACAGGTATTTTTTAGCTCAATTTCGCGTATAATTTCAATCAACAAACATCCACACTACTGGTTCAACCCTTACAAAACATAAACAAGTTATGAAAACACAAAGACTATCGGCAGCTACAGGACAAGGTCCTATCGTATGCATTATCATTGACAGCAATCCAGGTACAATCGATAAAGACGACAATGAGAGAGACCGCGAAGAACAACAAATCAATCAAACTGGTGTTTCAGATGATACCATCCCAGCGGGAGAAGAACAAAATATGCCGGATCCAGAGGAATACGAGGAACGTCAAGGGGATGAAGATTTAAATGATATCCCAATGGAAGAACCTGTTCCAGATATAGATGAAATTGAAGAGGACGATATTGATGATTTAGACCTCGATGAAGATGAAGAAGTACAAGATCCTTTAGAGGACGATATCCAAAATGATGAAATCATCTAATAACATTTCTATAATTTAGTCTAATTGATATATATTTTGAATGCGCAGATCTTCGTTGACTGCGCATTTCTTTTTATTATTTCTACATACATACAAAAAAATAGCAATGCTCTAAAGGAGGACACTGAAAAAGTTTCTATTTTTTTAAGAGACTTAAAAAAATGACTGAGTATAGTATTAAGCTTACTCAGTCATTTTTGTTTTAGGGATTTCTGGAAGATTGTTTATTAGTTGTCC
>PJUJ01000285.1_pt1 | contig 33185 bp, 23 predicted proteins | sample 1512321 | NCBI WGS metagenome assembly PJUJ01 (sample SAMN08177669, study PRJNA422409) | Feces metagenome, whole genome shotgun sequencing project. | isolation source: Chicken feces enriched on filter paper: beechwood xylan treatment | host: Gallus gallus | place: USA: Madison | collected 2015-01-15 | reverse complement strand
GGTCATCCCTCCATCTGCTCCAGTTCGCGGCCCTTGGTCTCGCGCACGAAGCGCAGCACGAAGAACACCGAGATGAACGCGGCCGCCGCGTACAGCCCGTAGGCCGCCGCCAGGCCGATGCCCGCCAGCAGCATCGGGAAGGTCCAGGTGATGACGAAGTTCGCCACCCACTGCGCCAGGCCCGCCACCGCCAGGCCCGAACCGCGGATCTGGTTGGGGAACATCTCGCCCAGCATCACCCACATCACCGGGCCCCACGAGGCGTTGAAGAAGATCACGTAGATGTTGGCCGCCACCAGCGCCACCAGGCCCATCTGGCCCGGCAGCTGCAGCTTGCCCGCATCGTCCAGGCTGCCGCTGGCAAAGGCCAGCGCCACCACCGCCAGGCTCACCGCCATGCCGGCCGAGCCCACCCACAGCAGCGGCTTGCGGCCAACCTTGTCCACCAGCACGATCGTCACCAGGCACGCACCGATGCTCAGCGCGCCGGACAGCACGTTGATCAGCAGCGCGTCGTTCTCCGAAAAGCCCACCGCCTGCCACAGCACCGCGCCGTAGTAGAACACCACGTTGATGCCCACCAGCTGCTGGAAGGTGGCAAGACCAATGCCCACCCACACGATCGGCCGCACCTTGCCGGTGACCTTGCTGACCAGGTCCGACAGGCGCGGGCGGTGGTGGTCGGCCGCCAGCGAGGCCTCGATCTCGGCCAGCTTGCGCTGCCCGCTGGCCGCGCCGTACAGCCGCCCCAGCACCTGGCCGGCCTTGTCCTTCAGGCCGCGGGCCACCAGGTAGCGCGGGCTCTCCGGGATGAAGAACAGCGCGCCCAGGAACAGGAACGCCGGCACCAGCTCGGCCCAGAACATCCAGCGCCAGGCCTCGTAGTCCATCCACAGCACCGCGGTGGAGGCCCCGGCATGGCCGGCCAGCCACCAGTTGCTCAGGAACGAGAAGAACAGGCCGGAGATGATCGCGATCTGCTGCACCGTGGCCAGCCGGCCGCGGTACCGCGCCGGGGCCACCTCGGCGATGTAGGCCGGCGACATCACGCTGGCCGCGCCGACGGCAAAGCCGCCGATCACGCGGTAGACCACGAACTCGGCCGAGGAGGTGGCGATGCCCGAGCCCCAGGCCGAGACGATGAAGAACACCGCCGCCCACAGCTGCATGGTGCGCCGGCCGTAGCGGTCGGCCAGGGTGCCGGCGAACCAGGCGCCGATCGCACAGCCCAGCAGCATCGAGGCCACGTTGAAGCCGGTGACCGCCGCGTCGGACTTGAACGCCACCGTCAGGCCGTCGACCGTGCCGTTGATCACGCCGCTGTCGTAGCCGAACAGGAAGCCACCGATGGTGGCCACCAGGCTGATCAGGATGATGAAACGCGTGTTTTCGCCACCGGCCGCGGGTGTCGCGCCGGTATGCGTGGAATCCGTTACCGCCATCGGGGGCCCCTCCCTCGAAAATCCGCGCGCCCGCCGGTACGAGCGGCTGGCGGGCGCGGCGCGGTGGCCGGGGCGCTCGCGCGCCCCGGCACTTGGTACGTCAGCGACGCAGCAGGTACTGGTTGAGCAGGTTCTCGTAACGCTCCTGCTTGCCGCTGGTCTGCTTCGGCTCGCCGAGCTTGGCCGACAGCGAGGCCAGGTCGGCCAGGCCCAGCTTGCCGGCGGCGAAGTCGGCGCCCGCGCCGCTGTCGAAGCTGGCGTAGCGCTCCTTGCGCCAGGTTTCCCACGGCGAATCGTTGAGCAGCGCGTGCGCCACCTCCAGGCCGCGGGCGAACGCGTCCATGCCGCCGATGTGGGCGATGAACAGGTCTTCCATGTCGGTCGACTCGCGGCGCGGCTTGGCGTCGAAGTTCAGGCCGCCGACCAGGCCACCCTGGCGCAGCACCACCATCATCGCGCCGACGGTGTCGTACAGGTCGGTCGGGAACTGGTCGGTGTCCCAGCCGTTCTGCGCGTTGCCGCGGTTGGCGTCGATGCTGCCCAGCAGGCCGTGGTCGGCCGCCACCTGCAGGTCGTGCTCGAAGGTATGGCCCGACAGCGTGGCGTGGTTGGCCTCGATGTTCAGCATGAAGTCGTTCTGCAGGCCGTGCTGGTTGAGGAAGCCGGCCACGGTGGCGCTGTCGAAGTCGTACTGGTGCTTCATCGGCTCCATCGGCTTGGGCTCGATGAAGAACTTGCCCTTGAAGCCGATGCTGCGGGCGTAGTCGCGCGAGGCGGTCAGGAAGCGGGCGAAGTTCTCCAGCTCACGCTTCATGTTGGTGTTGTGCAGGCTGGCGTAGCCTTCGCGGCCGCCCCAGAACACGTAGTGCTCGCCGTCCAGCTCGACCACCGCGTCCAGCACGTTCTTGACCTGCACCGCGGCGCGGGCGACCACGTTGAAGTCCGGGTTGGTGGCGGCGCCGTTCATGTAGCGCGGGTGCGAGAACAGGTTCGCGGTGCCCCACAGCAGCTTCATGCCGGTGGCCTTCTGGCGCTCCTTGGCCAGGCCGACCAGGTGCTTGAGGTTCTTCTCGTAGGTGCCGATGTCGTCGGCGTCCGGCGCCATGTCCACGTCGTGGAAGCACCAGTACGGCACGCCGATCTTGGTGAAGAACTCGAACGCCGCGTCGACCTTGGCCTCGGCGGTGGCCATCGCATCACCCTTCTCCCACGGGAAGTTGCGGGTGCCCGGGCCGAACGGGTCGGCGCCGGCGTTGCAGAAGGTGTGCCAGTAGCACACGGCGAAGCGCATGTGGTCGCGCATGGTCTTCCCGCCGATCACCTTGTCCGGGTCGTAGACCTTGAACGCCAGCGGGTTGTCCGAACCCGGGCCCTCGTAGGAGATGGTGTCGATGCCCGGGAAGTACTCGGTGGCGCCGATAAATGCCTTGCTCATGGTTCTAGGTTCCGTTTTGGGGGTTCGCGTGGTGGCGGCGCGTCAGGCGTACAGCGGCCGGATCGCGTCGAGATGGGAGAGGAAACGGGTGTACTGGCCCGCGTAGGCCGCGGTGGCCTCCGCGTGCGGATGCGCCGACAGGCGCGGCTCCAGGCGCACGTGCGCGGCCGCCAGCGCCGCCAGGTCGGACGGGCCGCCCTGCGCACGGTTGGTCGCCCACAAGGCTTGGAGGGCGGCGCCGAAGGCGGCACCCTCGGCCTGCTCCGGCACGTCCACCGGCAGGCCGAACACATCGGCGACCATCTGCCGCCATACCGCGCTGTGGCTGCCGCCGCCGGTCAGGCGGATGGCCTCGAAGCGCATCCCGGCATCGACGAAGGCGTCGTACCCGTTCTTGAGGCTGTACACCGCGCCCTCCATCGCCGCGCGATAGAGATTGGCGACGGTGAAGTTGGTCGCGGTCATGCCGAACAGGCTGCCGCGGCCATTGGGCAGGTTCGGGGTGCGCTCGCCGTTGAGGAACGGCAGCATCAGCAGGCCGTCGGCGCCCGGGCGGGTGCCGGCCAGCAGCGCATCGCCTTCCTTGGTGGAGAAGCTGCACAGCTTGCCCACCGCCTCGGTGGCGACGGTGCAGTTCATGGTGCAGATCAGCGGCAGCCAGCCACCGGTGGAGTCGCAGAACGCGGCCCAGCGGCCGGCCTCGTCGACCATCGCGCGGTCCGAGTACGCGAACAGCGTGCCGGAGGTGCCCAGGCTCATGCTCAGCACGCCGGGGGTGACGTTGCCGGTGCCGATGGCGGCCATCATGTTGTCGCCACCGCCGGCGGAGACGCGCACGCCCTGCGGCAGCCCGAGCGCGTCGGCGACGTGGGCGGCGATCGGGAAGGTCGCGTCGGCCTCGACCAGCGGCGGCAGCAGCGCGGCCAGGTCGCGGTCGGCATCGGTCGCGCGCAGCATCTGCTCCGACCAGCGGCGGTTGCGCACGTCCAGCCAGCCGGTGCCGGAGGCGTCGCCGCACTCCATCCAGCGCTCGCCGGTGAGCCAGAAGTTCACGTAGTCGTGCGGCAGCATGATCGAGGCCAGCTGCGCATAGGCCTGCGAGCGGTGCTTGCGGGTCCACGGCAGCTTGGAGGCGGTGTAGCCGACCAGGATCGGGTTGCCGGCCACGTCGATGCTGGCCTGCGCGCCGCCGACGGCGTCCATGATCTGGTCGCACTCCGCAGCGGTGCTGGTGTCGCACCACAGCTTGGCCGGGGCCAGCACGTTGCCATCCCGGTCCAGCGGCACGAAGCCGTGCTGCTGGCCGGACACGCCGATGGCCACCACGCGGGCGCGCAGGGCCGGATCCAGCTGGGCGAAGCAGCTGCGGATGGCCTCGATCCACCACTCGGCGCGCTGCTCGCGGCTGCCGTCGTCACCCGAGGCCAGCTCGAGCGCGTGGCCGATGGTGGCGGCCACCTGGCGCGCCTCCGGATCGTAGGCCACCAGCTTGACGCTCTGGGTACCGACATCCAGGCCGACATACAGGCTCATGCGCGCACCCCGCGCAGGAACGGGCGGGCGGGCCTCGGCAGGGCAGGACAGGTGGGGCGGTGAAGGGTCATGTGCGCTCCATTGCGCGGTTGGTCTGGCGGGGCCGGCGGGGCTTGCTGCGGTGCAACAAAGACGTCGGCCACGACGTCGCCCGGTCGGGTCTTGCGGCCCCGGCCGGGCGTCAAGTTAGCGGTATCATTTCCTGCCTTTCTATCACGATCCGCTCACGCGCGCATGCTGCGGTTGCGTTCCCCCGGAAGCCGCGCAGCGCCGGGCCGCTCCGGGCCGCCCTCCCCGGGACTGTTTCCGGGGCGGGGTTTCCCGCGACGCGGCCAGGGCGCGCCCGCCGGGCCTTGGCGGCCGTCCCGGCCGGCATGGGAAGCTTGGCCTTACCACCCCTTCATGGCGTGCACCATGCGCGACCACTTCGCCCTGCTGGCCGGCTACAACCGCTGGATGAACGAGAACCTGCATGCCGCCGCCCAGCGGTTGCCGACCGGCGCCGTGAGCGAGCCGCGGGGCGCATTCTTCGGCTCGATCCTGGGCACCCTCAACCACCTGGTGGTGGCAGACCTGATCTGGCTGCGCCGCTTCGCCGCCAGCTGTCGCGGACGCTGGCCGCCGCTGGACGGCGTCAGCCGCCTGCCACTGCCGGCACGCCTGGACGAGGCGGTGTGCGTCGACCTCGACGCGTGGTGGGCGCTGCGCCAGCAGCTGGACCGGATGATCGAGGACTGGATCGCCGGCCTGCCGCCGGACGCGCTCGAGCAGACCGTCGACTACCGGACCATGGCCGGCCAGTCGCACCGGCGCCGCCTGTCGCACCTGCTGCTGCACTTCTTCAACCACCAGACCCACCACCGCGGCCAGGCCACCACGCTGCTCCACCAGCAGGGCGTGGACGTGGGGCCCACCGACCTGCTGCTGCGCCTGCCGCAGGCCTGACCCGGGCCAGGGCGACGGTAGAATGCGTGTTTGCCGTTGCGAGACCGCCCATGCGTCCTGCCCCGATCTGCGCCGCCATGCTCGCGCTGGCGCTCTCCGCCTGCCAGCCGGCCCGTCCCGACGCAGCGTACGCGCCGCTTCCGCCGGCCACGACGCCCGGCGCGTCCGTCGCTGCGGACGACAACCTCAACGCGGTGCTGTGGGTGCAGCGCTCGGCCGAGTACCGGGCCACGACCCTGCAGACCTATCGCGCCGCGGCGGCCCAGCTGGACGCGGCCCTGGCCGATCCCGGCTGGGATGCCCTGGTGGTCGCGGAGCGGGAGGGCCGCGGGCCTGGCCTGAAGCCGGCCGTGGTCCTGGACATCGACGAGACGGTGCTGGACAACTCGCCCTACCAGGCGCGCCTGGTACGCGACGGCGCCGAGTACGCCGATCCGTCATGGGATGCCTGGGTCGAGGAGCGCAAGGCCCGCGCGCTGCCCGGCGTGGTCGATTTCGCCCGCGCCGCCAACGCCCGCGGCATCACCCTGGTCTACATCTCCAACCGCGCCGTGCACCTGGGCCAGGCCACCTTGGACAACCTGCGCGCCGAGGGCCTGCCGGTGGACGGCGATGACGTGTTCCTGGGGCTGGGCACGGTGGTGCCCGGCTGCGAGCAGCACGGCAGCGAGAAGGACTGCCGGCGCCGCCTGGCCAGCCGCAAGTACCGGGTGCTGATGCAGTTCGGCGACCAGCTCGGCGACTTCCTCAAGATCGAGGACAACAGCCCCGCCGGCCGCCAGGCCCTGCTGGAGCGGCACGGCGACTGGTTCGGCAGCCGCTGGTGGATGCTGCCCAACCCGACCTACGGCAGCTGGGAGCCGGCCCTGTTCGACAACCACTGGAGCCAGCCGCGCGGCCAGCGCCGCCAGGCCAAGCGCGCCGCGCTGGAGGTGGCACCGTGAGCCGTGCGCCGCTGGTCCTGTCGCCGGAAGAGCGCCTGATCTTCGCCCTGGACGTGCCGGGCAGGGCCGAAGCCGTGGCGTGGATCGACCGGCTCGGCGACAGCGTGCGCTTCTACAAGATCGGCATGGAGTTGCTGGCCTCCGGCGAGTACTTCCAGGTGCTGGACCTGCTGGAACAGCGCGGCAAGCGCGTGTTCGTGGACCTGAAGTTCTTCGACATCCCGGCCACCGTGGCCGGCGTGATCCGCGGGCTGGGCCGCTGGAACGTCGATTACTGCACCATCCATGGCTGGCACCCGGCGATGATGCAGGCCGCCGCCGAGGCCAATGCCGGCGACATGCGCCTGCTGGCGGTGACCGTGCTGACCTCGATGGACGAGGCGGACCTGCGCTCGATGGGCGTGGCCGGCACGCCCGAAGAGGTGGTGGTGCAGCGCGCGCGCGCCGCGCAGGCCGCGGGCATCGACGGGGTGATCGCCTCCGGCCGCGAGGCCGCGCCGATCCGCCAGGCCGTGGGCGCCGGCTTCTCCATCGTCTGCCCGGGCATCCGCCCGGATGGCGGCGGCAGCGATGACCAGAAGCGCAGCGTCGGCGTGGCCGAAGCCTTCGCCGCCGGAGCGGACGCGATCGTGGTCGGCCGCCCGGTCCGCAACGCGGCCGATCCGGTGGCGGCGGCCACCCTGATCCAGCAACAGATTGCCGCCTCGCTAAGGTAAATCAGCGGCTTGCGGCGCAATACTTCACGTATTGCATTAGATCCATGCCGCCGCTAGAGTGCCTGCGCCCCGGCCTTGCCGGGCGTGCCACACCGCGAATGTCCTCCGGCCCCGGCCGGATTGGGGGAGGCTAGCCCTCCCCGTTTTGTTCGCGGGCGTTGCCCTGGCCGGTCCGCAGCGGCCACACTCGGGCCGGGGCCCCACCGGACCAGACCGTATGCACCGATCGAGGCTTGCCCGATCCTCCAGCCACGCGCGCTGGCGCCCGTGGCTGGCGGCGTTGCTGCTGCCGGCATTGCTGGTCGCCTGCAACCGGGAGCCGCCCGCCCCGGCGGAGCTGCCCGGCGCCGCCAGCGAACCGGCCGGTGCGGTGCGCCAGCTGGCCGGGCACCTGCAGCGCAATGACCTGGTGGCCTTCGCCCGCGACGCCCTGCCGCCGCCGGCGCACGCCGCACTGGCCGATGCCTGGACCCGCGACCAGAGCCGCTGGCCCCTGACCGAACTGCCACTGGACGAGCAATTGCCCCCGCTGCTGGCCAGCCTGGGCGAGCCCCGGGCCGAGACGACCCTGCGCCAGCGCTTCGACGGCCAGCTCGCCGGCCAGGACACCGCCCTGCGGGATGCCGCCCGCTCGCTGGCCCTGTTCGGCGCCCAGTACCTGCGCCAGCAGCCGCAGTACGACGACACCCGGCGCGCGCACTACACCCAGGTGGTCCAGGCACTGGGCGGCTGGGCCGGCCAGGCGCCGCTGGGCGACCGCACCCGGGGCCACGCGGCGATCGCACGCCTGGTCGCCGCCGCGCGCGCCACCGGGCTGGCCAGCGACGAGGACCTGCGCGCGGCCGGAATGGACGGCAGCCTGCGCCGGCTGGGTCCGTTCCTGGCCGCGGTCAAGGCCACCACCGCCGACTACGGGCTGGATCTGGACCGCAGCCTGGCGGACCTGCGCACCGGGCTGGTGGAGCAGAGCGGCGACCACGCCACCGTGCGCGTGCACTACCCGCTGGGCGCGGCCGAGATCGACGCGACCGTCCACCTGACCCGGGTGGACGGCCACTGGTACCTGGACGGCTACCTGGAGGAGGCGGCCCGGCTGATCGCCGCCGGCACCCCGCCCGAGCCCGGACCGGAGCTCCCGCTGGAGGCACTCCCCGAGCCGCCGCCAGCGGCCGCGGACCCGGCTGGGCGATAATCGCCCGATGCCTGAACAGAATCCCCTCCCCTTCCCGGCCTCGGCTGCCCCCGGCCCGGACGCCTCACCCGGCGGCGACCTTCCGTCCCCCGCCGGCACCCCGCCGCCACCGGCCGGCCCACGCCCGGCCGATGCCAGGCGGCCGTGGTGGGCCCGGCTGCTGGGCTGGATCGCCGACCCCTGGCTGGACCTGAAGCTGGAGCCGTCGCAGCTGCCGCGGGACGACCCGCGGCCGGTCTGCTACGTGCTGGAGGACTACGGCCTTTCCAACGCGCTGATCCTGGACAAGGCCTGCCGCCAGGCCGGGCTGCCCTCTCCGCTGGTGCCGCTGCCCGGCGACCCGCTGGGGCGCCGCCGCGCCTACGTGGCGCTGTCCCGCCGCAACGCCGCGCCCCTGATCCCCGACCAGCGTCCCGCCGCGCGCACCCACTCCGACTCGCTGGCGCGCCTGCTCCAGGCCCACCGCGCCGACCCGGCGCTGGATGTGCGCCTGGTGCCGGTGTCGATCTTCGTCGGCCGCGCGCCGGACCGGCACAGCGGCTGGTTCTCGGTGCTGTTCTCGGAGAACTGGGCCATCGTCGGCCGCTTCCGCCGGCTGCTGGCGCTGCTGCTCAACGGCCGCGACACCCTGGTCCGCTTCGCCGACCCGATCTCGCTGCGCGAAACCGTCGCCGAGGGCCTGCCGCCGGAGCGCACCGTGCGCAAGCTGCAGCGCGTGCTGCGCGCGCACTTCCGCCGCATCCGCGCCGCGATCATCGGCCCGGACCTGTCCACCCGGCGCCTGCTGGTGGACAAGGTGCTGGCGGTGGAAACCGTGCGCGAAGCGATCGCCGACCAGGCCCGCCGCGACGGCACCCGCCCGGCCGAGGCGTGGAAGAAGGCCCATGCCTATGCCTGGGAGATCGCCGCCGACTATTCGCACCCGGTGGTGCGCTCGGCCAGCTTCATCCTCACCCCGGTGTGGAACAAGATCTACCGCGGCGTGCTGGTCCACCACCTGGACAAGCTCAAGGAGGCCGCGCCGGGCCACGAGGTGGTCTACGTGCCCTGCCACCGCAGCCACATGGATTACCTGCTGCTGTCCTACCTGCTGTACGAGCGCGGCATCGTGCCGCCGCACATCGCCGCGGGGATCAACCTCAACCTGCCGGTGGTGGGCACCGTCCTGCGCAAGGGCGGTGCGTTCTTCATGCGCCGCAGCTTCCGCGGCAACCCGCTGTACTCGGCGGTGTTCACCGAGTACGTGGCCCAGCTGGTGTCCGGCGGCTATTCGCTGGAGTACTTCATCGAGGGCGGGCGCTCGCGCACCGGCCGGCTGCTGCAGCCCAAGGGCGGCATGATCGCCATGACCGTGCGCGCCTACCTGCGCCAGCCGACCCGGCCGGTGCTGTTCCAGCCGGTCTACATCGGCTACGAGAAGCTGATGGAGGGCAACAGCTACCTGGACGAGCTCTCCGGCAAGCCCAAGGAGAAGGAATCGATCTGGTCGCTGCTGTGGGGCATCCCCAAGGTGCTGCGGCAGAACTTCGGCCAGGTGGTGGTGAATTTCGGCGAGCCGATCCGGCTGGGCGAGGTCCTGGCCGAGCACGCACCGGGCTGGGACGGCCGGCCGCTGCAGGAGGACGAGAAGCCCTCGTGGCTGGCCGACACCGTGGACGTGCTGGCGCAGAAGATCCAGGTGCATGTCAACGGCGCCGCCGACGTCAACCCGATCAACCTGCTGGCGCTGGCGATCCTGTCCACCCCCAAGCATGCGATGGGCGAACGCGACCTGCTGGCGCAGATCGGCCTGGCCAAGACCCTGCTGGAGGAGATGCCCTACTCCGACCGCACCACGGTCACCCCGCACACGCCGGAGGAGATCATCGCCCACGGCGAGGAGATCGGCGTGCTGCAGCGCATCCCGCATCCGCTGGGCGACGTGCTCAGCGTCGATGGCGACACCGCGGTACTGCTGTCGTACTTCCGCAACAACGTGGTGCACCTGTTCACCGCCTCGTCGTGGATCGCCTGCTGCTTCCAGCACAACCGCCGGATGAGCCGGCGCACCCTGGTGCGGCTGGGCCGCACGGTGTATCCGTTCCTGCAGGCCGAACTGTTCCTGCCGTGGACCGAGGACGGCTTCGCCGAGCGGGTGGACCGCATCGCCGACGTGTTCGTGCGCGAGGGCCTGCTCCAGCAGATCAACGACGAGGACGGCGGCATCCTGCAGCGCAACCAGGGCCAGAGCGACGAGGTGTTCCGCCTGCGCGCCATCGGCCACACCCTGCAGCAGGCGTTCGAGCGCTATTACATCGCCATCTCGGTGCTGGTGAAGAACGGCCCCGGCACGCTTGGCGCGGCCGAGCTGGAAAGCCTGTGCCAGCTGGCGGCCCAGCGGCTGAGCCTGCTGTACGCGCCGGCGGCGCCGGAGTTCTTCGACCGCAGCCTGTTCCGCGGCTTCATCCAGAAATTGCGCGAGATGCGCCTGGTGTGGCCGGACCAGAACAGCAAGCTGCTGTTCGACGACCGGCTCGATGCCTGGGCCAAGGACGCCAAGCTGATCCTGGGCCGCGAGCTGCGCCACACCATCGAGCGGGTCAGCCCGGAGGCCGCCCGGCCGGCCGAGTCCGAGGTGCCGCCGGCCGACTGAGGCCGGCGCGCCGCCGGAAAAGGCACGGCGCCGCCGCGGTCCTTCGCGGCGACGCCATCCCCCGGACCTCCCTGTCCTACCAGCTCCAGCGGAGGCCGACCCGGGCGTTGAAGCCCTCGCTGCCTCCGCCGAAGTCGGTTCCTGCCCGCAGGAACAGCTGCGCGTTGCCGGCCATCAGGGTCAGCGACGCCTCGGCACGGCCGTAGTCGCCATGCGGGGTGTCGACCGCCGCGTGGCCCTGGCCCCCCAGCCACAGCACGGTGCGGTTCTCGCCCTTGCGCTCGTCCACCGCGTACACGCCCAGGCTCGGCACCAGGGTCGCGCCGCTCACCTCGCCACTGCCGCCGAGGCGCACCCCGACCCGGGTCTGCAGGCTGGTGGCCGTGTCGAACTCCGCCTCGACCAGCGCCGACTCGAAGTCATCCACGCCGGTGCGGACCCAGCTGGCGCCGACCACCGGCTCCAGCCACAGGCGCTCGCCGAAGCGCAGGCCGGCATCGATGCGGGCGCCGTAGGACGCGCCTTCGATGCGGCCGCCGAGCCCGGCCTGGCTGCTACGCAGCTCGCCCTTGAAGTGGTCGATCTTGGCCAGGCCGTGGACGAAGAAGCGCCCGGTGACATGGCTGCCATAGACGCCCAGGTTGGCGCCGTCCAGGTCGTAGCGGCCGCCGTCGCCGGCGAAGCCCAGCTCGTAGCGGGTATGGCCTGCGGTCACGCCGAACATCGACTGGCGCCCGTCCTCGCCCCAGATGCGGTCGTAGCCTGCCTGCACGCCGTTCCAGCTGCTGTCGGTGGACATGTCGCGCTCGACGGTGCCGCCACCGAGGTCGAAGCGGCCGCGGTTCTCGAAATCCAGTCCGCCGGCGTGGCCCTCCAGCCACACGCCGTTGCCACTGCCCATGCCCATCGCGGCACCATCGCGCGCCGCCAGCATGCGTGCCGCCCAGGCGTCGCCGGACTTTGCCCAGAAGTCCTGGCCTGCCGACGCCGCCTTGATCAGCTCGAACGAGGCGCTGCCGGGCAGGGCCTTGACCACGAAGCGGCCCGTCGCCGGGTCGAACTCCAGGTCGTAGGCCACCAGGCCGCCGCCGGCCAGGCCCAGGTCCATGGAGAACTCGCTGCCGGTCAGCGGCTGATCGGACTCGATGATCGAGATGCCCTCCAGGTCGAAGCCGGGGCCGCTGGAAGCGTCGTTGACCTGCAGCCGGGTGGTTCCTTCCACCTTGCCCAGGGCCAGGGTGTCGCTGCTGCCGGTGGCGAAGTCCACGTCCACCCGCACCACGCTGCCGCTGCCGCCGACGAAGGTGGTGCCCGGCATTTCCAGGCGGTCGCCGCTGCGGCCGTTGGCCAGGTCCATGGTGCCTTCGTTGACGAAGGTGCCGAGGTTGGCGAGCGTGGTCGTGCCGACGGCCGTGGCGGCGAACAGGCCGGTGTTGACCAGGCGGTCGCTGCCGGCACCGAAGTCGCTGGTGCCGCTGGCCATCCAGGTGCCGATGTTGTTGAACACGTCGTTGCCGTCGGTCAGGCGGATCGAGCCGATGATCGTGTTGCTGTGGTTGTTGACCGTCGCCGCGCCGCCGCTGATCACCAGCGCGTCGCCACCGGTGCCGATGATCTCGCCGTTGATGTTGATGGTGCTGCCCGAAAGCGAGTGCAGGCGCACGCCGCCTTCGACCGCGCTGCCGGCGCCCACCTCCAGCAGGATCGAACCGGCCGCCGCCGAGGCGTCGATCGCCCAGGACTGCGCCGAACGCACGTCGCCGGTGGCGCGGATGGAGACGTCGCCGGTTTCGGCCACGGCCGCGACCGCCACGGCAGCCGCACCGGTCACATCCACCCCACCGGTGGCGATGTCGATGTCCCCGCCGCTGCTCTGCGCGCGGATGCCATGGGCGCCCTCGCCGGCCGTTTCCACGCCGGTGGCGGCCACCGAGATGTCGCCGCCGGCAGACGCGTCGATGCCCACCGCGCCTTCGCCGGCGGTGGTCACCTGCCCGGCCTGGACTTCGACCGCATCGGCGTTGGAGATCGCGAGGATGCCGACCGCCCCATTGCCGGCGGTGTCCACCGTCGTGGCGACGACGCGCGCCTTGGCGTTGGCCTCGGCCAGGATGCCGTGGGCCTCGATGCCCGCGGTGCGCACGCTGCCGGCTTCCACGTCGATGCTTTCGCCCACGGCCAGCACCCCCAGCGAAAGTTCGCCCAGGGTGACCACCTCGCCGGCACGCACGTGCATGTCGGCGGCGCCCTGCGCAGCCACGCCGAAGGCGCGGTAGCCGGCGGTGCTGACGCTGCTGCTCTGCAGCTGCACGCCCCCGCCATCGGCCACCGCCCAGATGCCGTGGCTCCGGTCGCCGGTGGTGACCACCCCGTCGCTGCTGATGACCACCGAGCCGGCGAGCGACTCGGCATACAGGCCGATGGACTGTGCGCCCGCGGTGCGGATCCGGCCGCTGTCCACCGTGATCGTTCCGGTGCCGGTGGTGCTGGTGAAGATGCCGTAGGCGCGGTTGCCGGCGGTGTCGACCTCGGCGCTGGTCACGCTGACCTCGCCGCTGGCGTCGGTCACGCCCCAGCCCGTCTGCGCGCCGATGCCGTAGGCACCTTCGCCCCGCGTGGCCACCGTGCCGCTGACCACGTCCACGTTGCCGCGGCTGGTGCTGCCCCAGATGCCGGCGCCGGCCACGCCCTGCAGGTCGCCGAACTCGGCGCCGTCTTCGGGGAAGGCCCCGGCGTAGCGGCTGTCCACGGTGTCGGAGGCGATGCGGATGTCGCCCTCGCCGGACAGGACCAGGATGCCCTGCGCGCCTGCGCCCGAGACGGTCACCGTGCCGCTGTCGATCTCCACGTCCGCCGCCCCGCTGCCGACGCGGATGCCGTCGGCATAGCGACCGGCGGTGGTCACGCTGCCGCTGCGGATGGCGACCAGGCCGCCGTCGCTGATGCCCTCCACCGAGATGCCGTCGGCGAAATCGCCGACGGTGGCCACCTGCTCGCTGTCGATGGTCGCCCCGGCGCCGGAGCGCACCACGATCGCGCCGGCATGGCTGCCGGAGGTGGCCACCGAGCCGCTGTCGATCGACACCGCGCCCGCGCCGCCCTCGGCCAGGATGCCGTAGCTGGCGCGCACGATGTCGCCGTCGAGCACCGAGTCCCCCGTGGTGGTGACCGACCCGGACCTGACCGCCACGCCGTTGCCGCGCGCCAGGATGCCGTAGGCGAAGAGGCCGCTGGTGGTTACCGCGCCGCTTTCCACGGCCACCGGGCCGCCCGCGCTCACCGCGTACACGCCGTGCGAGTTGTAGCCGCCGGTGGCGACGCTGTCGCTGAGCAGGCTGACCGCGCCGGTACCGTACGAGCGGCCGAACACGGCGATCGAGTAGTCGCCGCGGGTCTGCACGCTGCCGCTGGCGACGTCGATCGTCCCGGTGCCGCCGGTGTTGGCGTAGATGCCGTAGGCGCCGTTCCCGGAGGTGCTCACCGAGTCGCTGGTGACGCTGACCGTGCCGGTGGGGTTGGTGGCCGCCCAGCCGGTCTCGGCGCCGATCCCGTAGGCGCCGTCGCCGCGGGTGACCACCGAGCCGCTGACCACCTCTACGCTGCCGTAGTTGGTGCTGGCCCACAGGCCTGCGCCCGCCACGCCCGTCAGGTCCGAGTGCTCGTCGTTGTCCGCCGGATACTCGCCGGCGTAGCCGGAATCCACCGTTGCCGACTCGATGCGGATGTCGCCGCGGTCGGACAGGGCCAGGATGCCCTGTGCCCCGGCACCGGAGATGGAGACGCTGCCGCTTTCGATGCCGATGTCCGCGCTGCCGCTGGTGACGCGGATGCCGTCGGCGAAGCGGCCGGAGGTGGTGACCGAGCCGCTGCGGACCAGGATGCTGCCGCCGTCGTGGATACCCTCCACCGAGATGCCGTCGGCGAAGTCGCCTTCGGTGACCACCTCGTCGCTGTCCACCGTCGCCGACCGCGCATCGCGCACCACGATGCCGTGGGCGCTGGCGCCCGCCGTGGTCACCCGCCCGGCCTGGATGGACACTTCCCCGCCGGAAGCCGCGGCGTCGATGCCGATGGCGCCCTGTCCCCAGGTCTGGACCTCGTCGGCCAGCACGCGCGCGCCGGCGTAGCCGTAGGCGGCGATGCCATGGGCCTCCCGGCCGGTGGTGCCGACGTATCCGCTGTCGATATCCACGCTTGAGGCGCCACTGAAGCCCAGGATGCCCATGGACAGGTCGCCCGCGGTGAGCACTTCCGCGGCGCGCACCCGGATCGGTCCATCGCCCTGGGCGGCGATGCCGAAGGCGCGGGTGCCGTCGGTGCTGGTGACCTCGGCCTCGACGCTGACGCCACCGCCGCCGCTGGTGGCCCAGATGCCGTGCCCGCCATCGCCATAGGTGTCCACCTCGCCGCTGGCGACGCTGACCGGGCCGCTGCCGGCGGCATTGGCATACAGGCCGATGCCGCGCACGCCATGGGTCTGGACCCGCTCGCTGACCAGGGTCACCGAGCCGGTGGAATTGCCCACGCCCCAGCCGGTCTCCGCCCCCACCCCGTATGCGTTGGGACCACGGGCGACCACCTCGCCGCTTTCCACGCGCACGCTGCCCAGCGCCGAGGACGCCCACACGCCGGCGCCAAACACGCCGGTCAGTACGCTGTGGTCCTGCACGTCGGCCGGCAGTTCGCCGTCGAAGCGCGACTCCACCGTGCCGGAGCGGATGTCGATGTCGCCGGTGTTGGAGATGCCGACCACGCCCTGCGCACCGGCGCCGGAGATGGTGACGTGGCCGCTGTCGATGCGGATGCTGCCGCCGGTGCGGACCAGGATGCCGTCGGCCCAGCGGCCGGCGGTGTCGATGCGGCCGGCGACCACGTCCACCGGCGTCGTGTCGTCCCAGGCATCGATGTACACGCCGCGCTCGAAGTCGCCGGTGGTCTGGCGCTCATCCACCCTGACCGTCTGGGCCATGGCCGGCACGAGCGCCGTTGCCAGGGCGGACATGGCCAGCGCACGCGCGGCCGTGCCGCTGCCGGTGCGGGTCTGCCGCGAGGCCAGTTCCGAGGCGACCACGAAGGCGCCCAGCGTGTGGTTCCACACTTTCGAATAGATGTGGTTCATCCCTTCCCCCTTGGTACTTCATGCCGGTGAGGTGGCGCCCGGCCACCGAGGCCGCCAACCCTGCCGCCGACGCCGGTGCCGGTCTTTGCCGGGCGCGGAAAAATCCTGAAAAGTTCTGACCGGCGCGCTAAAGTCCCGGGCCGGATCGCCGCAAAAACAGACAGTTGCCGGCGAAGGCACAGCCCTGGGGGGGGAGAGATGCCGCAAAACGGACGCAGGCACGGGCCACAGGGCGTGTGGCGCTTCGGCAACGCCGAGCTGCACGAGACCACCGGCCAGCTGCGTGTCGCCGGACAGCCGCAGGCGCTGGATCGCAGCAGCCTGCAGGTGCTGCGCCACCTGCTGGAGCATGCCGGCGAGGTGGTCACCAAGGACGAGCTGCTGGACGCCGGCTGGCCCGGCCGGGTGGTGGCCGAGAACTCGCTGGCCAAGGCCGTCAGCCGCCTGCGCGCGGCCCTCGGCGAGGCGGCCGGGATCCGCGCGGTCCACGGCTACGGCTACCGGCTGGCCTGTCCGGCCCGGTTCGAGCCGCAGACCGACGCTGCGCCGGGCGTCCCGGCGGCCCCGCAGCCGCAGGTCGGCGACATCCTGCCCGGGCCGGCGGCCTGGGAGCTGGTCCGGCCGCTGGGGCAGGGCAGCACCGGCATCACCTTCCTCGCCCGCTCGGCCGCGGCGGGGGAGCGGGTCCTCAAGCTCGCCCGCGACGAGAACGGGATCCGCGGCCTGCGGCGCGAGATCGCGCTGGCGCGCTACATCCGCCAGACGACCCCGGGCCAGCAGTGCGTGGCACCGGTACTGGACTGGAACCTGGAGGAGGCGCCCTGCTACCTGGAGCTGCCCTACTACCCGGACGGCAACCTGCACGACTGGGCCCTGGCACGCGGCGGCCTGGCCGCGATCGCGCCGGACACCCGGCTGGCGCTGTGCGTGGCCCTGTGCGAGACCGTGGCGGTGATCCACGACCTGGGCATCATCCACCGCGACCTGAAGCCGGAGAACCTCTATCCGGTGGCCGACGGTGACGGCTGGCGGGTGGTGGTGGCCGACCTGGGCGCCGGCGAGGCGGTGCTGCCACCGCAGCCGGGCGGGCCCATGCCGACCCTCGGCGCCAGCCCCGCCGGCAGCGCCCACAGCCCGGTCGCCGGCAGCCTGCTGTACATCGCCCCGGAGGTCATGGCCGGCGAGGTCCCGACTCAGCGCTCGGACCTGTACGCGCTGGGCGTGCTGGTGTTCCAGCTGATGGGCGCGGACCTGCGCGGCGCGCTGGCCCCGGGGTGGGAGGCGCGCATCGGCGACCCGCTGCTGTGCGGTGACATCGCCCGTGCCGCCGCGGTCGACCCGCGCCAGCGCACCCTCGACGCCCGGGCCCTGGCCCGCCACCTGCGCGAGCTGCCCCCGCGGCGGGCCGCGCGCCGGCGCGAGCGCGCCCGGGTCCGGCTGCAGCGGCTGGAGGCCTCGCGCCGCAGCCGCGAGCGCCGGCGGCGCCGCTTCGGCCTGGCGGTGACGCTGTGCCTGGGCGTCGGCCTGGTCGCTACCGGGCTGATGTACCTGAAGACCGAACAGCGCCGGCAGCAGGCCGAGACCGCCATCGCCCAGCGCGAGGCGATGCTGGACTTCGTCACCCGCGACATCCTCGGCCAGGCCGACCCCTACGACAGCCGCAGCGCCGGTGCGGCCGGCGACGGCATCCGCGCGGCCGTGGACCGTGCCGCCCAGCGCGTGGACGGCCGCCTGCAGCACGATCCGCGCGCCGCCGCGGCCGTGCACGGCATGCTGGGCAGCATCTATTTCGCCCAGGACGCGCACCAGCGCGCGATCACCCACCTGGAGAAGGCCCGCACCTATGCCTTGGCGTCGGGCAATGAGGATCCCGGCGCGCTGGTGCGGATCGAGACCACCCTGTGCGACGTGCACCGCATCGGCCACCACCACGACGCGGCCGAGGAGGCGTGCGCCAGCGCCCTGGGCCACGCGCGCGAAGGCGGCACCGGCCAGCCGCTGGCCACGCTCAAGCTGGCCCAGCTGCGCGGCGAGCAGGGCCGCCACGCCGAAAGCTTGCAGCTGCTGCGGCCCCTGCTGGAAAGCCGCGCCCTGGGCGATGACCTGCGCCTCAACGGCGAGCTGCACTGGGCGCTGGGCCTGTCCGAACGCTCGCTGGGCGACTACCCCGCCGCGCGCGCCCATTTCGAGCGGCTGCTGGAGGTGGCCCAGGCCATGGGCGACGACAGCTCCTGGCTGGGCTGGGCCTACAACTCGCTGGGCAGCGTACTGGTGGAGACCGGCCAGTACGACAAGGCCGAATCCATGCTGCAGCGCGCGCGGGACGTGTTCGTGCGTACCCAGGGGCCGGACCAGATCGAAGCGCAGATGCCGCAGATCTGGCGCGCCGAGATCCGCCTGTTCCGCGGGCAGTGGGACGAGGCGGCCGTATTGCTGCGCGGCATCCGCCAGGCCTGGCAGGGCCGGCTGGCGCCGGACCATCCCCTGCAGCAGCGCGTGAACGCCAGCCTGGCCTGGGCCGATGCCATGGCCGGCCGCACCGCCGAGGCCACCGCGGCCCTGGCCGCCTTGCCCGCCGAGAACGGACGTCCCGCCGACCGCGTCGCCGGCTCCCGGACGCTGCGCTGGACCCGCGTGGCACTCGCCCTGGGGGACTCGCAGCGGGCCGCCGAGTTCCTGCAGCGGTTCGAGGACGACCTGCTGCCGGGCCTGCCCGAACAGCACCCGATGCGGGCCGAGGCCCGTTGCCTGCGCAGCCGCGCGGCCGCAGCCGATCCGGGCACTCGGGTGCAGGTCGCCGCGGGCTGCCGCCTGGTGGTGTCCACCGTGCCGGCCGAGGCAGCCCGCACGGCCACGGCCAGGCACCCGGCCGTGGTCGCGCCGCTGGTGCGCTGAGCGCCGCTCAGGCCGGCTCGTCGGGAATCAGCAGGCTTTCCAGCCGCAGGATGCAGTCCTTGAGCTGCAGCTTGCGCTTCTTCAGCCGCTTGGCTTCCAGCTCGTCGGCGGCATTTGCAGCCAGCGCGGCGATGCGCTCGTCCAGCGCGCGATGCTGCTGGCGCAGCTGCGCCAGGTGCGAGGCCACTTCGGACGGGTCGTTGGTTTCCACCGGCCAAGCATAGCGCCAGCCGGTGGCGGCAGAGGGGCGGCGCGCGCCGGCAGCCCCCCGCGACCGCCGGTAGAATGGCCGGCTCATGAGCGCCGTCCTGCCCCTGCCCGAACCCGCCCCGCGCCGCGCCGACCCGCGCGTGTCCCAGCGCGAGCACGCCAAGCTGGCCAAGCGCCTGCGCCGCCAGGTCGGCCAGGCCATCGCCGACTACGCGATGATCGAGGACGGCGACAAGGTGATGGTCTGCCTGTCCGGCGGCAAGGACAGCTACACCCTGCTGGACGTGCTGCTGCAGCTCCAGAAGAAGGCGCCGGTGCGGTTCGAGCTGGTGGCGGTGAACCTGGACCAGAAGCAGCCCGGCTTTCCCGAGCATGTGCTGCCCGACTACCTCCGCGCGCTGGGCGTGCCCTTCCACGTCATCGAGCAGGACACCTATTCGGTGGTCAGCCGGGTGATCCCGGAGGGCAAGACCATGTGCTCGCTGTGCTCGCGCCTGCGCCGCGGCGCGCTGTACGCGTATGCGGCCGCGCACGGTTTCACCAAGATCGCGCTGGGGCACCACCGCGACGACATGGTCGCGACCTTCTTCCTCAACCTGTTCCACCACGCCAGGCTCGGGGGCATGCCACCGAAGCTGCTGTCCGACGACGGCCAGCACGTGGTGATCCGCCCGCTGGCCTACGTGCGCGAGGCGGACATCGTGCAGTACGCCGCCGCGCGCCGGTTCCCGATCATCCCCTGCAACCTGTGCGGCAGCCAGGAGAACCTCCAGCGGCGCCAGGTGGGGCTGATGATGAAGCAGTGGGAGAAGGACTCCCCCGGCCGCATCGAGAGCATCGCCCGCGCGATGGCCGAGGTCAGGCCCTCGCAGCTGGCCGACCCGGTGCTGTTCGACTTCGCCGGGCTGGGCCACCGCGAGGGCGCCGCCCAGGCCGACGCCCATGCCTGGCTGGCGGGCGAGCCGCAGGTGGATGCCACGGGCGGGGAGCCGCGCCCGGCCTCCTGAATCCCACGGTCGCGCCCCGCTGCGACCCTTTCCTGGTTTCCTGCACGGCACGCCGCCCGGGCCGCCGTCACGCATCGAGCAACCGCATGTTCTTCCGCAACCTGACGTTCTTCCGTTTCCCCGCCTCGCATGACTTCAGCCAGCTCGACGAGCTGCTGCCGGAGGCCGCGCTCAAGCCGGTCGGCCCGCTGGAGATGAACTCCAGCGGCTTCATCTCTCCGTTCGGCCGCGGCGAGGAGGTGCTCTCGCACCGCGTCGGCAACGCGATCTGGCTGGTGGTCGGCGCGCAGAACAAGATCCTGCCCGGTGCCGTGGTCAACGAGCTGCTGGCGCAGAAGGTGGCCGAGGTCGAGGACAAGGAGGGCCGCAAGCTTGGCGGCAAGGCGCGCAAGCGGCTCAAGGACGACCTGCTGCACGAGCTGCTGCCGCGCGCCTTCGTCAAGACCTCGCGTACCGACGCGCTGCTGGACCTGGAGCACGGCTTCCTGGCCGTGGACGCGTCCTCGCGCAAGGCCGCCGAGAACGTGGCCTCGGAAATCCGCCGCGCGCTCGGCAGCTTCCCGGCGATCCCGCCCAATGCCGAGGTGGCGCCGCGCGCCGTGCTGACCGGCTGGATCGCCGGCGAGGCCCTGCCCGAAGGCATGTCCCTGGGCGAGGAGTGCGAACTCAAGGACGCGATGGATGGCGGCGCGGTGGTCAAGGCCCAGCACCAGGAACTGGTCAGCGACGAGATCGCCAAGCACCTGGAGTCCGGCAAGCAGGTCACCAAGCTGGCGCTGAACCTGGACGACCACCTGTCCTTCGTGCTCGGCGAAGACCTGATCGTGCGCAAGCTGAAGTTCCTGGAAGGCGCCGTGGACGAGCTGGAGAACACCGAGCGCGACGACCTGCGCGCCGAGCTCGATGCGCGCTTCACCCTGATGGCCGGCGAGGCGCGGCGCCTGTTCCTGGTGCTGGAGTCGGCGCTGAAGCTCAGCAAGGCCGAGTGAGTCCGGCGGCGCACGGGGCGCCGGCCGCCGTGCGCGCACCCGCGTAGAATCGCGCCATGGCCGCACCGCTCCGCCGCTTCCTCACCCGCGCGCCGCAGCGCGTGGAACGCGACACGCTGGAACTGGCGCTCGCCGACGGCGGCAGCATCACCGTCCAGCGCGTGCGCGACCCGCGCGCGCGGCGGCTGAAACTCAGCGTGGACGAGCGCGGTGCGCGGCTGACCCTGCCGCCGCGCGCCAGCCTGGTGGCCGGCGATCGCTTCCTCCACGAACACCGGCACTGGCTGGAGGCGCAACTGCTGCGCCACCGCCCGATGGACGACGCGGGACCGCTGGTGCCAGGTTCCACCACCCACCTGCCCCTGCGTGGACAGGAGGTCCCGCTGCACTGGTGCGAAGGCCGGTTCATGCGCATCGCACGCGATGCGGCGGGCATCCACGTGCAGCAGCCGGCGCGTGCCCCGGCCGCCGCCCTGTCCCGTGCCCTGCGCGCCTTCTACGAGGCCGAGGCGCGGGCGGACATCGGCCGCTGGCTGCCGGCCTACCTGCCGGGGCTGCCGCGCGCCCCGCGCCAGGTGCGGCTGAAGGTGATGTCCTCGCAATGGGGCTCGCTGGCTCCCGACGGCAGCGTGTCGCTGGATCTGGCGCTGGTGCTGGGGCGGCCGTCCGCGTTCGAGTACGTGCTGGTCCACGAGCTGTGCCATCTGCTGCAGGCCAACCACTCGCCGGCGTTCTGGCGGGAGGTCGAGCAACGCTTCCCGCACTGGCGCGACGAACGGGCCTGGTTCCATGCCGACGGGCGCCGGCTCAAGGCCCGGCTGCGCGACCTGCTGACTGAGCGCCGGCCGCCTCCATACGCCGCCGGTCCCGGATAAGGCGCCGGACCGCTAGGATGCAGCGGACCTTCAACCCGGAGCCGCCATGATCCAGACCTCGCGTACCGTCCTGTCCGTCGCCATGCTGGCGCTCCTGCTCGGGGCCTGCCAGCGGGAAGAGGCGGCGGCACCCGCCACCGGAGCGGCCCCGGCGCCAGACGCGCCGGCCGCATCGCCGGCGCTGGCAGCGCCCGCAGCGTCCGCCTCCGCCAATGCCTACTGCACCGGCGAGCCGGGCACCGCGCCCAGCGGCGAGCTGGTCGCGCGGCGCATTCCGGGGGCCGATGGCGATGGCAGCAAGGGCCTGTACGAGGGCCCGGTGTGGGACGGCCAGGCGCTGTATTTCTCCGACTTCCAGTTCAGCGACGGCTTCCCTTCCCGGATCCGCCGCCTGGGGGCGGACGGCAACCTGGCGACCGCGATCGAAGCCAGCGGCAGCAACGGCCTGGCGCTGGGCAGCGACGGCGCGCTGGTGGCCGCCACCCATGACCGCAAGGAACTGTCGCGCTACGACCTGCGGGATGGTTCGCGCATCCGCATCGTCGGCCAGTTCGAGGGCCAGCCGTTCAATTCGCCCAACGACCTGGTGATCGGCGCCGACGGCACCATCTGGTTCACCGATCCGGACTTCCAGCGTGCGGCCGCGCCGGGCGGCCAGGCGAAGACTCGCGTGTACCGGGTGGCCACCGACGGAACCGTCGGCGTGGTCGACGACAGCATCGCCAATCCCAACGGCATCGCGCTGTCCCCGGACGGGCGCACCCTGTACGTGGCCGGCGGCGGCGAGCAGGGCGTGCTGCGCGCCTACCCCGTGGACGAGGCCGGCCAGGCCGGTCCCGGCCGCGACCTGGCCAGCACCGAGGTGCCCGACGGCATGGCCGTGGACTGCCTGGGCAACGTGTACCTGACCGAGCACACCCGCCAGCGCGTACGCGTGCTGTCGCCGCAGGGCGAGTCGCTGGCGACCATCAAGGTGGACGCCAACATCACCAACGCGGCCTTCGGGGGCGCGGACCGCCGCACCCTGTACCTGACCGGCGCCGGCGCGGTGTGGTCGATCGGCCTGGACGTGGCCGGCCTGCCGTACTGAGGCGCCGCGCATCGCCTGCCACCGGGGTGCCGCGGCGCGCCCCAGGGCGGGAAAAAGGAAAGCCCCGCCGGAGCGGGGCTTTCCTGTGTGGCACTTGCAGCCCGATCAGAACTTGTAGTTGATCGAGGCGGCCAGCACGTCGCCGACCACGTCGTACTTGCCGTTCACCAGGTTGCCGGTTTCCGAGGCCTTGGAGACGGTCGGATCGGAGGCGAAGATGTGCAGGTAGCCGAGGTTGAACTCCATGCGCTCGGACGGTGCGTAGCCCAGGCCCAGGGTCAGCCACTTGCGGGTGGTGTCCGGCACGCGCACGTCACGGTGGTCGGCGGTGGTCGGGGTCTGGTCGTAGGCCAGGCCGCCACGCAGGGTCACGGTGTCGCTGAGCTTGTAGTCGGCGCCGATCGAAGCGAACGTGGTGTCGCGGTAGTCGAAGTTCAGCACCGAATCGGCCTGGTTGGAGCCGTAGTCGATGGTCACCGAGTCGAACGCGGTGGACCACGCGGTGCGGGTCACGTCGGCCATCACCGTCCAGCGGTCGTTGACGTTGTGGGTCACGCTCACGGTGGCGGAGGCCGGCAGGGTCACGGTGGCCTTGCCGTCGGTGTCCACGAACCAGCCCGGACGCGCCACGCCGAGGATCGCGGCGGCCTGCTGCGGCACCACGAAGGTGGCGTCGCCGCCGGTGATCTTGTGCTCCACCTTGGAGCGGTAGCTGAAGCCGATGTGGGTGTTGTCGTCCGGGCTGAACAGGCCGCCCACGGTCCAGCCCCAGGCGTTGTTGTCACCCTCGACCTTCAGGCTGCCGTCGGCGCTGCCCGGCGCGTAGCCCGGCACCCGCGAGGACGCCAGGATGGCGCCGAAGTCGATGGCGTTGCCCAGCTCGATGGTCATGTGCTCGAAGAACACGCTGCCGCCGAAGGAGACGTACGGATTGACGTCGTAGGAGAGCGCCAGGCCCAGGTCGACGACCTCCATCTCGGTCTTGGTGCCGCCGTAACGGCCGACCCAGTCGGAGTCGTACTCGGTCGCGAAGCCGTAGGGCACGCTCAGCGACAGGCCCAGGTGCGCCTGCTCGCCCACCGGGGTGTAGAAGTACGCGGCCGGGATCGCGGCGATCTTGCCGGCGTCGCCACCGTCGCCACCGCTGATCGCCGTGCCGGTGCCCGGGCCGCCCGGGCCGGCGTTGCGGCCGGAGCCGGTGAACTCGGCCGAGAAGCTGACCGCGCTCAGGTCCGCCTGCATCTGGCGGCCGTCCAGCTGGCGCATGCCGGCGGGGTTGTTGACGATGATCGAGGCGTCGCCGGCGGCGCTGCCAGAGCCGGCGAAGGCGCGACCGAGACCCTTGGCGCTGTTCTCCTTGAGCTGAAATGCGGCGGCATGGGCGTGGCCGCAGGCCAGCGCACCGGCGATGCCGAGGGCCAGCACGGAAATGCGGGTGAGGTTGTGGGCGTAATGCATGGTTGCGCTTTCTCCGGAAAGACGTTGTTGTTGTCTGTCAGCGCCGTGGACGTGCCCACCGGGCACATCCTGCATCGGGGACCCCCTCCCGACATACGACGCCGTACTGGCATCTAAGCATGGTTTTAACCCGAAAATAACGCTGCACTGCCGCAAAAGTCTGGGCCGTTCAGCGGACACGCTGGCCGCCGATCGGCGATATTGCCCGCATGTTCGTCTCCCTGCCGTCACGTCGCAAACCTTCCCCGCGCTGGGCCACGCCGCTGCTTTTCGCCGCCCTGTGGCTGGCGTTCCTGTGGATGCTCGGCCGTCCGGACGAGGCCCGCCGCAGCCTGTGGCTGGCCTGGGGCGCGCTGGGGAGGGGCCTGGCCGGCGGCGATGCCTGGGGCGCGTGGCTCGATGCGCTGCGCGACGGCAGCGTCCTGCGGCTCTTCACCGCGCTGTTCCTGCACGCGGACTGGGCACACCTGCTGGGCAACCTGGTGTTCCTGCTCATTTTCGGCCTGCCGGCCGAGCGGGCCATGGGGCCGTGGCGCTTCCTCGGACTGTTCCTGGCTGGCGGGGCGATCGCCAACCTGGCCGCGGTGGTGGTGATCGACGACCCGCACCGGGCGGTGATCGGCGCCAGTGGCGCGGTGTCGGCGGTGATCGGTGCCTATCTGGCGCTGTTCCCCGGCGCGCGCCTGGGCGTGGTCCTGCCGCTGGGGCTGTTCCTGGAGTTCGTGCGTGCCCCGGCGTTCCTGCTGATCAGCATCTGGGCAGCGCTGCAGGTGGTGTTCGCCTACATCGGCCCGGCGTTTGGCGAGGTGGCGTGGGCCGCGCACGTGGCCGGGTTCCTGTTCGGGGTGCTGTTCGCGCTGCTGGTCCGGGCCGGTATCGCACGCCGCATGCGCCGGCAGAAGGGCTACTGAGCGCACCGCGGGACTTGGAAAGCGGGCGGTCGCGCCCCATCCTGCAGCCACTGTCCCCGCAACGCCCCGTCATGTCCAAGCCGCTGTACAAGGTCACCTTCCTCAACCACGGAAAGGTCTACGAGCTCTATGCCCGCCACGTGGGCGGCAGCTCGCTGTGGGGCTTTACCGAGGTGGGCGAGCTGGTGTTCGACGTCCACGAGGGGCTGGTGGTGGACCCGACCGAGGAGCGGCTGCGCGACGAGTTCGGCAACACGCGCATGCTGCACCTGCCGATGCAGAGCATCGTCCGGGTGGAGGAAGTGGAGCGCAAAGGCCAGTCGGCGATCCGCGACGCGGCGACCGGGGAAAAGGTCGTCACCCCGTTCCCGTTGCCGGGCCGGCCTCCGCGCTGAAGCCGCCCGCCCGGAATCCCGGGCGGCGCGCTCAGCGGGGCGTGGCCGCCGGTGCCGACGGCAGCGACGGCCTGGCCGGTGCCGGCGGCTTCTTCAGGTCCGCCAGCGCCGCGGCGATCGGGGCGTCACCCGGCAGCGGCGAGCCGGCACGGTATCCGTCCTCCTCCTCGTCACCGCGCAGGTGGCCCGGCAACGTCGCCTCGGTCACGGCGCGCAGCGCGGTGGCCGGTGCCGGGCCCAGCAGTGCCGGGTCGGGCTTGAGCTCGACGTCCGGCACGATCCCGCTGGCCTGGATCGAGCGCCCGCTGGGCGTGTAATAGCGCGCCGTGGTCAGCTTGACCGAGTCGCCGTTGCCCAGCGGAAGCACGGTCTGCACCGACCCCTTGCCGAAGGTGCGGCTGCCGAGGATGCGCGCGCGGTCGTTGTCGCGCAGCGCACCGGCCAGCACCTCGGCGGCGCTGGCCGAGCCGGCGTCCACCAGCACCACCACCGGCGCGCCGCGCAGCCGGTCGCCGGCAGTGGCGTCGAAACGCGAATCGCTGGCCGGCACGCGGCCACGGGTGCTGACGATGGCGCCACTGTCCAGCAGTTCGTCGGCCACCTGCACCGCCGCGGTCAGCAGCCCACCGGGATTGCTGCGCAGGTCCAGCACCAGCCCGCGCAGGCTGCCGCCGGAGCTGGCCAGCAGCGCGTCCAGCTGCTGCCTGAAGTCGGTGCCGGTATCGGCCTGGAAGGTGCTGATCCGCACGTAGCCATAGCCGGCCTCGAGCATGCGGCTGCGCACGCTGGCCACGCGGATGGTCTCGCGCTTGATCGACACGTCGAATGGCCCCTCGCGCCCGTCCCGGACCAGGGTGATGACCACCGTCGTCCCGGCGGCGCCGCGCAGCGGCTCCATGCCTTCGATCTGGGCGATCGGCTTGCCGTCGATGGCGACGATCACGTCGCCGGGGAGCACGCCGGCGCGCGCCGCCGGGGTGCCGTCGATCGGCGCGACCACCTTCAAGGTGCGGTCCTGCTGCTGCAGCAGTTCCACGCCGATGCCCTCGTAGGCCCCACTGGTCTGCTCGTCGAAGGACTCGGCCGCGGCCTTGTCCAAGTAGGTGCTGTGGGGGTCCAGGTCCAGCAGCAGGCCGCGGATGGCCGACTCCATCAGCGCCTTGTCCTCGACCGGATCGACGTAGGCTTCCTTGATCGCCCGGTACACCAGCACGTAGCGCTGGATCTCCGACAGCGGCACCTTCGAAGCGCTCGCATTGGCGGCATCGGGATCATCGGCGGCCGGCACTGGCGCGGTGTCGTCCGCCCGCTCCTCCGGTGCACCGGCGCCGGTGTCTTCGCCGTTGGCCGGCGGCTGTGCCGGCGCGGATTCGGCGGCAGGAACGGGTGCGACCGCTTCCGGCGCCGGAGACTGCCGCGGCGGCTCCTGGGCCATGCCCGACAGCGGCATGCCGACAAGCAGCAGGAGGGGCAGCAGGACGGGGGTGCGACGCATCGACGGCTCCGGACGCGCGGACGGTGCGCGTGGCCCGATTATGCTGCAACACGGCGTAAATGCCGCTTGAACCGCGCCTCAGCGGCGCTGCAGCCAGCCGCCCGGATCCACCGGCCGGCCGTCGCGCCGCAGCTCGAAGTACAGCGCAGGCCGTCCATGCCCGCCCGAACTGCCGACCTTAGCCACCGCATCGCCCTTGCGCACGCGGTCGCCGACATCGCGCAGCAGCGTGTCGTTGTGCGCGTACAGGCTCATGTAGCCGTTGCCGTGGTCCAAGATCAGGATCAGGCCGTAACCGGTCATCCATTCGGAGAACACCACCGTGCCGTCGGCCACCGCGGTCACCGGTGCGCCGGCCGCCGCACCGATCAGTACGCCGCTGCTGGTGCGCCCGTCAGGCAGGCGGCCACCGAACCGGGCCAGCAGGTCGCCGCTGGCCGGCCAGCCCATGCCGCCGACCTTCGGCGGTGGCGCGGCGGTGGCCACCGGGCCACGCGGCGCCGTTCCGCCGCTGCGCGAGGGCGCCTGCGACTTCTGCGCCTGCTCGCGCGCCCGTTTCTCCGCCGCCCGCTTCTCGGCCGCCGCGCGCGCCGCGGCGGCGCGCAGGTTCTTCAGCAGTTGCTCCAGGGACCTCGCATCCTGACCGAGGGCCTTCTCCCGCGCCTGGCGGTCCTGGTAGCGGCTGTCCAGCTCGCTGACCACCGCGGCGCGCTGGCTGCGGTCGCGCTGCAGCGTGGCCAGCTGCTCGCGCTGGCCGGCGCGCAAGGTTTCCAGTTCCGTGCGGCGTCGCGCGATGCCCTCTTCCACGTCAGCCAGCTCCGCCAGCGAGGCGGACAGGGCCTGCACCTGGCGGGCGTGTTCGCGCTGGGCATAACGGTGGTAGGCCAGCGCACGCTGGGCGTCGGCGGCCCGGTCCTGTGCCAGCAGCAACTTCAGTGGGGCCTGCCCGCCCAGCTGGTAGGAGGCACGCAGCAGCGCCGCCAGGCGCTCGCGTGCCTGGTCCTGCTGGTGCGCCAGGGCGTCGCGCCGGCGCTCGAGCTCGGCCAGTGCCTGCGCTTCGCGCTGCAGGGCCGCTTCGGTTTCGGCCAGTTCGCGGGCGCTGCGTCCGAGCTGCTCGTCGGCCCGGCGCAGGCGCTGGGCGGCATCGCCGCGCTGGCCTTCCAGCTTGCGCCGCTCGCGTCCGATCTCCTGCAGCTCGGCGCGCACCTTGCGCAGTTCCCGCTCGGCGGTGTTCGGATCGCGGCGCTCCTGCGCGGGCGAGGCGACGCTGGCGCCCACCAGCAGCCCGGTCAGCAGCAGGACGCGCCACCTCCCGGGGGGCCGGGCGTCCGTGCCGGGGAGCTGGCGATGCACGCGCGATTGGGGCACGCCGTAGGATCCAGTGACTTCAGACAGGTGCGGATTGTAGCCAAGCGTGCTCCCATGCTGCGTACTGACGCCCACAGGAGGCCCGACATGGCCCGTTCCCGCTTTCCGGCTATCACCCTGACCCTGCTGCTGGCCGCCACGCCCGCCTGGGCCGCCGAGGACATCAGCAAGGTCAATGGCGGCATCGAGGTATCGGCCGGCACGCCGTACGGCGAGCTGGATACGGTCAACGGCAGCATCACCATCGGCGAGCGCGCCCAGACCGGCGATGCCAGCACCGTCAACGGCAGCATCAAGGTCGCATCCGGGGCACGGGTCGGCGACCTGGACACGGTGAATGGTGCGATCCGCCTGGAGCGCGAGGTGGCCGCCGGTGGCTCCATCAGCACCGTCAACGGCAGCGTGTTCGCGGACCGCGGCAGCGTGGTGGCCGGCGACGTGGAGACCGTCAATGGCGCCATCGGACTTGTCCAGACCCAGGTCGGCGGCAACGTGCGCACCGTCAACGGCGATGTGACCGTCGGTGTCGGGTCGCTGGTCAAGGGCGGGCTGACGGTCAGCCGCGCCACCGGATGGTTCCAGACCACGCCCAAGCGAAAGCCGCGGGTGGTGATCGGACCGCGTGCGGTGGTCGAAGGCCCGCTGGTGTTCGAGCGCGAGGTGCGCCTGTACGTGCATTCCAGCGCACGCACCGGCACGATCACCGGCGCCGAGCCGGTCGCCTTCGATGGCGATACCGCGCCGGAGGAATGAGCAACCAGGCGCGCCGGCAGCCCGGTGCGCTTGCTTATAGAATCGGGACTCCGCTGTCCGCTACGGAGTTCCGATGTTCCGCAAAACCCTGACCGGCGTCACCGTCGGTGCGCTGCTGATGGCCGGCTGCGGCAGGCAGGCCGAAGCGCCCGCCCCCACCGCCCCCGACGCCGCGGCCACAGTGCCCGCGCCGACCTCGGACCACGCCTTCGAGCCGGCCATCACCGCGGCCGATTTCGCCGAACTCACCCGCACCCTGGCCTCCGACGAGTTCGAGGGCCGTGGCCCGGGTTCGACCGGCGAGGAGCGCACGGTGGAGTACATCCGCGCGCAGATGCAGCGCATCGGGCTGCAGCCCGGCAACGGCGACAGCTACTTCCAGGAAGTGCCGATGGTGGAGACCACCGCCAGCACCGCGACGCGGCTGAAGATCAGCGGCGGCGGCAAGGATGTGGACCTGGCCTTCGGCGAGGACATGGTGGTCGGAACCCGCAGCGGCGAGACCAGGGTGTCGGTCCGAGAAAGCGAGATGGTGTTCGTCGGCTACGGCGTGGACGCTCCGGAGCGGCAGTGGAACGACTACGCCGGGCAGGACTGGACCGGCAAGACGGTGGTGATCTTCGTCAACGACCCGGGTTTCCACGCCAATGACGAGACGCTGTTCGACGGCCGCAAGATGACCTACTACGGCCGCTGGACCTACAAGTTCGAGGAGGCGGCACGCAAGGGCGCGGCCGCGGCGCTGATCGTGCACGACACCGCCGGTGCCAGCTATGGCTGGGACGTGGTGAAGAACTCCTGGTCCGGCCCCCAGTACGACCTGCCGCCGTCGGATGATCCGGAGCCGCGCCTGCCGGTGCAGGGCTGGCTGACCGCCGACGCCGCCCGCGAGCTGTTCGCCGGTGCGGGCCTGGACCTGGACGAGGCTTACCGCATGGCCGGCAAGGCCGGCTTCAAGCCCGTGCCGCTCAAGGCCCGGCTGTCGGTGGACCTGGAAAGCACCATCAGCCAGGGAACCTCGCGCAACGTGGTCGGCGTGCTGCCGGGCACCAGCCGTGCGGACGAGGCAGTGCTCTACCTGGCCCACTGGGACCACCTCGGCAAGCACGAGGGCGAGGACGGCGAGGACACGATCTACAACGGCGCGATCGACAACGCCACCGGCGTGGCGGGCATCCTGGAGATCGCCGAGGCGTTCGCCAGCCAGGAGCAGCGCCCGGAGCGCTCGGTCGTGTTCCTGGCGGTGACGCTGGAGGAGTCCGGGCTGCTGGGCTCCAAGTACTACGTCGCCCACCCGACCTTCCCGCTGGAGAAGATCGCCGGCGTGGTCAACCTCGATGCGATGTCCGTGGCCGGGCGCTCGCGTGACTTCGTGGTCACCGGCTTCGGCAACTCCGAGCTGGAAGACCTGCTCAAGCCGATCGCCGAAGCCCAGGGCCGGCGCCTGGAGGGCGAGGCCTCGGTGCAGAGCGGCTTCTACTTCCGCTCCGACCACTTCAATTTCGCCAAGGCGGGCGTGCCGGCGTTGTACGCGAAGGGCGGCGGCGACCTGGTCGATGGCGGCAGGGAGGCCGGCAAGGCGGCGGCCGAGGCCTATGCGGGCAACTACCACGCACCGTCGGACGAGTTCGATCCGTCCTGGAAGCTCGATGGCGTGGTCGAGGACCTGGAGGCGCTGCACGCCGTGGGCCGCGAGCTGGCTGGCGGCGACCGCTGGCCGAACTGGTACGAAGGCAACCCCTTCAAGGCCGCGCGCGACCGGATGATGCAGGCGCGCCAGCCCGCCACCGCGCAGTAAGCGGGCGGGCAAAAGGGAAAGGCCGGTCGCGCATGCGGCCGGCCTTTCGTGTCTGTGCCTCCGTGCAGGGTTCGCAATGCCGCGCGGCGGGAGTCAGCGGGGCGACGTGCCCTGCGCGGCTGCCGCGACGCGCTCCACCTCGCGCATGACACGCAGCAGGTTGCCGCCCCAGATCTTCTCCACGTCCTGCTCGCTGTAGCCGGCATCGAGCAAGGCCTGGGTGATCCTCGGAAGGTGCGTGACGTCTTCCAGCCCGTCGACCCCACCGCCGCCATCCCAGTCGGCACCGATTCCAACGTGATCCACTCCGGCCACCTCGAGGATGTGCAGCAGATGGCGCATGTAGTCGTCGAAGGTCGCCTTGCGCACCGGATGTCGCGCGTCGATCTGGGCTTCCGCGGCCAGCCACGCCAGCACGCCAGCCTCGTCCAGGGTGTCGTACCCACCGAGCTTGGCCTCGAGCGCGTCCAGCTCGCGCCGACGTTCGGCGCTCTCCGCCACGGGCACCAGATAGCCGCCGTAGGCATTGACCTGCAACACCCCGCCACGCGCCGCCAGCCGCCGGATTCGGGCATCGTCGATGTTGCGCGGGTGGTCGTACAGCGCCTTGGCCCCGCTGTGGGACAACACGATCGGCGCGCGCGACAGCTCCAGCAGCTGGTCGAACACCGCGTCGCTGGCATGCGATGCGTCGAGCACGATGCCGAGCCGGTTCGCATCGGCGACCAGCGCCTTGCCGGCCGGGCTGAGCCCGTTCCATTCCGGCGCGGTGTTGGACGAATCACCGAACTCGTTGTTGCGCACGTGGGTAATGCCCAGCATCCGCAGCCCAAGCCGGTGGTAGACCTTCAGGAGCCCGGGGTCCGCGGCCAGCGGTGAGGCGTTCTCCATCGCGATGTAGACGACCCGCTTGCCAGCCGCGGCGATGTGCACGGCATCATCGGCGCGGTAGGCGATCGCAAGATCCTGCGGATGAGCCGCCACCGTCTCGCGGATCTCGGTCAACCGGACCAGTCCGTGCTCCTGCGCCCTGAGGTTGTCGCGGGGCGAACGGTCGCCCTGCCCGGTGTAGATGACCCAGAACCCGCCATCAAGCCCACCGTCGCGCATGCGAGGCAGGTCCACCTGGGAGAACGCACCCCATGTGCTGTGGTCAGCCTGGATCTCCCAGCCCGCGCGGGCAAAGTTGGCAGGGGTATCAAGATGACTGTCCAGGACCAGGATCCGCTCGTGGAGGCTGGCGGCGCGTGCGCCGACGGCCGGTGCGTCGGCCGCCCGGGCGGCAACGGGGGAAACCGAAACAAGGAGGACCAGCAGGCAGGCTGCGCGCAACGTCGCGACTCCAATCAGGATTGTGTCCTGATTGTTGGCGATTTCCGGAGCTGACGATAGGTAGGTAGGACCGACGCCTGTTCCTCCTCGTACAAGCGATCGCCCGTCCTGTTCTGACCATCGACGGTGAGCCTTGGCAGGCGAAGTTGCTCCGTTCCCTTCACGAACGATCGAGGGGCATGGTCACCACGATGCGCTTCAGCCCGAGTCCGGGATGCGTGTCGCTTCCTTCAGGCCTGTATTCGCCGGCATCAGCCTCACCAGGCTGTCGGTGTCGCGATACGCCCCGCGTTCGCGAGACTTTTGTCGCACGCCGGGGCTATGCGGCGCGGATGACGCGCGCGCGTTGACGGACGCCTGTTCGCCCCGCAACGCGTGCGCAGGCCTTCGGCTCGCTGCTCTGTCGGGCGCGGGCACGCCTGGTTCGTACGCGGCGGCCGGCCCTGCAGGTACGGTGGCTTGGGGCGATGACGCGCTCGGTGCACGCCGGGGCATGCCTGTGGCCCGTGGGGGCGCTGCGGTGTTTTACGGACGCGCACAAAGAAGAAGCCCCCAGCGTGTGCTGGGGGCTTCCGGGATAAAACCCTGGCGATGACCTACTCTCGCATGGGAAACCCACACTACCATCGGCGCTGTTGCGTTTCACTTCCG
>PJUJ01000284.1_pt1 | contig 33233 bp, 23 predicted proteins | sample 1512321 | NCBI WGS metagenome assembly PJUJ01 (sample SAMN08177669, study PRJNA422409) | Feces metagenome, whole genome shotgun sequencing project. | isolation source: Chicken feces enriched on filter paper: beechwood xylan treatment | host: Gallus gallus | place: USA: Madison | collected 2015-01-15 | reverse complement strand
GTATTTGCAATAGCTAAATCAGGTGAACCTTATAAAGCTCAATTTGGCTATGGCTAAAATATACAGAATATTATTTTAGTGAATTTTAAATTTTTATTTGGATTTAAACACAGTTCATTTCGAACGTAGCGCAGCGAAGAGAGAAATCTAAAAATTGTACTCTTAAAATGTATATAACCTAGACATCTCCCCTTTCGTCGAGATGAAGGGCTAAATAGGTCAGTATATAAGAATTTTTAAATCTAGGAGATTCGTTTTGTATTCAGCGCTAAAGCCCATTCTTTGTGGTGACAGCGGGGACATACCGAATCAACAGAGGCAAGCTCTTCTTCTACTCTACCACAAAACATGCAAGCGCAGGGTTGGTCCACAGGTAAAGCTTTGATGGCTTTATATTTATCCGGAAATAAAGGCAGACCATATTTTACTTCATAATCCGAATAGTACAGAATACTTAAGGTAGCATCGGTTTCTAATAAGGCGTAACGAACTTGTCCTAAATGTTCGACGGATTGATTACGTAGTTCAGCGAAAAATTCCATTTGGGAAAAGTCCGCATCGGTTTCATGCTTGATATCAAACTCCCCATCCTTAACAATAACCATGGATTTACCTTCCAATAGTTCGTGCAGAAATTTCCAATGCGAACTAATCCAAGTTATCCCTTTATAAAGTAGGACTATGGTAAATAATACAGTGATACCGTACAATAGCGGAACCTCTTCCTGAAACATGGGGTCACCTGCAGCTGAACCCATTCCCAAAATAATAGCGACTTCAAATAAAGTTAATTGCCGAACCCCTCGCCTTCCGGATAAGCGAAGCACCAGCAAAATAACCAGAAACATAATACCAGTGCGGTACAAAATTTCCAATAAAAACTTCGGTTCCATAATCACATTTTATTCGGAATATTCCAGCAGTTTAATCGCTTTCAAAATATCGACTCCTTTTCCCAAAACAGGCTTAAATAAATCTCCTTTTTCTTCAACCCGTTCCAACGCATTGAAGAGATTAAAATCAGCGGGTCTCATACCCAGCTTTACTTCTTCCCAAGCCAAAGGCATCGAAACTGTAGCATCCTTTTTCGGACGAAGGCTATATACACTAGCCAAGGTTTGGCCACGGCGATTCTGTAAATAATCGAGGTATATTTTGTTTTTATCCCGCTTTTGCAAACTTCTTTCCAGTGTGGTCAGTTTAGGTAATTTTATTTGCACCATCTGCATCAATACATGCCCAAAATCTTTAACCTGATCATACGTATACTTTCCATTCATTGGAATGTAAATATGCATTCCCGTACTGCCTGAGGTCTTTGGATATCCTTCGATTTTACCTTGATCCAAAATATATTTTACAGCCTGTGCCGTTTCTATCACGTCATCAAACGTATTATTATCCGAAGGATCTAAATCCAGTACGAGATAAGAGGGCTTATCCATATTGGATATTTTACTTATCCAAGGATTCATTTCTATGCAGCCTAGATTATTGAGGTAAGCCAAAGCAGCCTTATCGTTGCAGACAATGTAATCAATATACTTATCCGTACTTTCTGAAAAGACTTCTTGTGTGGGTATCCAACTCGGCGTCTCTTCAGCCGCATCTTTTTGATAAAAACTCATGCCATTAATCCCATTCGGAAAGCGATTTAAAGATTGTGGACGATCTTTTAGATGAGGCAGTATATATTTAGCCATACTTTGGTAATAGTCAATGACCATACCTTTGGTGATTTCCAGTTCTGGAAAGTAAATTTTATCCTGATTGGTCAATTTGAGCTTTTGACCGCCGATAGTTTTAGTCAAATCCTTTTTGCCAATCGAAGATGTAGCTGTTGCTGTATGCATAGGTGATGTATTTTTAGCGGCTTCCTTTTTGTCTTCAGGTGAAAAATAGATTTCCTCCACACCTTTATCCTCTCTTAGATGTAAGAATACCGGATGTCTATATACCAAGTCTCGGGTGAGTTCCGTAAATTTTATTTCAGCAATAAGTTCGGGCTTTATCCAAGTCGTTTTTCCGTTGGTTTTTGGAACCTTTTTAAAAGGCGACGTTTTACGAACTAAAGGCAGCATAAGACTGTGCAAATCTTTTAATTTCTTTTCGGTGAAACCCGTTCCAACATGTCCACAAAACACAAGTTCATTATCTAAATATTTCCCCAAGATTAACGATCCAAACTTACTTCGCGAACCTTTCGCTTCGGTGAAGCCACAAATTAGTGCTTCTTCGGTTTGCTGTACTTTAATTTTCAACCATTCCGAACTTCGGACATTCGGAGCGTAGTAAGAATCCACCTTTTTGGCAATAATTCCTTCTAAACCTAGATTTTTGGCTTCTTTAAAGAAAGCTTTACCATTTTCTAATACAAAATCATGGTATTGCACGACCTCATTGGCAACCAAAGCTTCGCTTAACAATTCTTTGCGTTGCAAATAAGTCAGCTCTTGCGTAGAATGTCCATTGAGCCAGAGTAAATCAAAAACCTGATAAATAACAGCCTTTTGATCGTCTTCTTCAAGATGCTGAATACGCTGAAAACTGGGCTTTCCTTGCGAATCATAAGCGACCACCTCACCATCTAAAACCATCTCGTAAGATTGTAGTTTTAGGGCATTGGCTATTTTGGGAAATTTACGCGCAAAGTCTAAGCCGTTGCGGGAATATAATTTGACTTTGTCACCGCGTAAATCCGCAATGGCGCGATAACCATCCCATTTTATTTCAAAAGCCCATTCCTCACTATCAAATGGTTTATCTGCCACTTTACATAGCATCGGTACAATAGTTTCAGGAAGCTTTCTTTCTTTAGCAGTAGCGCTTGGTTTGCTTGATATAGAGATTACTTTTTCTTTTCCTTTGGACTTACTTTTTTTTTTACTCTCCAAATAGGCAGTTACTTTAGAGTCAGGATCGATATTCTTTTCAGCATCATATTTTTTGGTAACAGCATGCTCATCTTTGTGTTTGATAAGCAACCACGCATTGTCCTGATCGCCATTTTTTATTTTGACCAAGGCAAATTCCCCCTGTAATTTATCCCCATAAAGTACGACTTTCACCGAACCATCTTCTATTTCCTGCTGCATTAACTTATCTGCAGATGTCCCCTTGGATTTATTTAATGGTTCATAATAGCCTTTATCCCAAATTTCCACTTCTCCCGCACCATAATTTCCTTTTGGAATAGTTCCTTCAAAAGTTCGGTACGCATAGGGATGATCCTCGACCATCATCGCTAGTCGCTTGTCATTGGGATTGAGTGAAGGACCTTTGGGCACAGCCCAACTTTTGAGCACACCATCTACCTCCAACCGAAAATCATAGTGCAAACGCGAAGCCGCATGGCGCTGTACCACAAACTGCAGTTTTTTGCTTTTACGAGACTTCTTGCCTTCCGGTTCCGCCGTCTCCTTGAAATTTCGCTTTTGATTATAAACCTCTAACCCCATGTTAATCTCCTTTACTAACCTGCGTTTTTCTTTCCTTTGTCCAAACTGGCTTTCAGCATCGCCATCAAATCTGATGCTTTTGCATCTGGTTCTTTTACAGCCGAAACTTTTACTTTTTTACCTTTTGCTTTTTGTTTAATGATCTTCAGCAACTTTTCATTATAGGTATCCGTATAATCCTTAGGCTCAAAAGGTTTGGCCAAAGATTTAATTAGCGATTCAGCTAATTTCAACTCTGCTGCTTTAGGAGCAGCCTTACGCGTTGGAATATTCAAATCATCATAGCTTCGCATTTCCTCCGGATAACGCATACGATTCAACATTAAAATCTTATCGTCATATGGACGAATTAAGGCCAAAATTTCCCGTTCCCGCATCACGAAAGAACCTATGCCTCCCATTTTGGTTTTTAATAAAGCTCTTAGCAATAAATTATAAGCAGCTTCACCATTTTTTTGAGGCTCCAAAAAATAAGGTGTTTCGAATAATGCGGAATCAATATCAGCTTCTTTCACAAATTGGGTGATGGAAATAATTTTCGACTTTTCAGGGCTAGCAGCCTCAAAATCCTCATCTTCCAACACAATATATTTATCCTCGATTTTATACCCTTTCACAATATTTTCCCAAGCCACTTCCTTCCCTGTCTCTTCATTGACACGTTTGTAACGAATATTGTGTAAATCTTTCTTGTCCAGCATATCCAGATCCAGCGTACTTGACTCCGTAGCCGAATATATCTTGATTGGAATATTTACCAATCCAAAACCTATAGCCCCATTCCAAATTGCTCTCATACTATTTTCTATTAATTTAATCGTCGTTTAAGCAGACACAGCACACCCAACTCCTCTACGGATAGATTCTCACTTTTCTTTAGCAATCTATCCACTTCTTTTTTGAAGTAGCACAAAGTTTTACCCTTCGTATAATTATCAATAATGCGCGGATCGATATACGATTTACGCGCTATGGCTGGTGTATTTCCCAATCGCTCACTTACTGCTACTACAGCCTGCTTAATATTTTTGCTTAGTTTGCGTTGATCCGCTTTTTCGGTAGCACCCAATTCATCTAAACTCATAGCTGCAATCACTGTGCCTGCCCAAGTCCGAAAGTCTTTAGCTGAAAATTCAGGTCCCATCACCTCTCGGATATATTCATTGAGATGCTGGCTTTTAACATCCTGAATCTGTCCCTCTTCATCAATAAATTTGAAAATCTCATACCCAGGTAAATCGTCAATATCTCGAACAATTTTTGCCAATTGCGCGTCAACAATTAATTTTTCCTGCTTTTGTGCAGCCTTACCTATATAATTAAAATAAAGTTTATCCGCTTCGATTTTCAGATGCTTGGATCGTAAAGTCGTCAGTCCATAACTTTTATTTTGCTTGGCATACACATCGCTACCCGGTCTAAAAAAAGCAACATCCAACAACCTCACCATACAAGCCAATACCTTATTGCGATCTAATTTGCGCTTACGAAGATGCTGACCCGTCACCGCACGCATATGAGGCAATTGATTTGCAAATTGTAGGATACGGTCAAACTTCTTTTGTTCCTGTCGAAGCCTAAAATTGCTATTGTAGATATATTGTTTTCGGCCTTTGGCATCAAATCCTGTAGCTCTTACTTTAGCACGAGGCGAAGCATTGATTTCTACCTTAGTCCATGCTGGGGGAATTACCAAGGACTGGAAGAACGAAAGAAGTTTTTCATCCGTTATCTTATTCCCTTCCTCATCTGTATAAGAAAAGCCTTTACCGATTCTTTTTCGAAAATATTTCATTGATATGATGTAAATATTTAAGTCTACTTGGGTATAACTATTGAAACTCCAAAAAGTTCTGAAGAAGGGAGGTAAATAATTCAGATTGTAGTCAAGAACCTTCATTGAGTATTTTTCAATAAATTTAAAATCTTAATAAAAATTTTATTAATTAAAAACGGGAAAAACACCTTAAACAATCGGTTGCGTTTGCATATATTTGCTTTACCTATTAACTAAGACTTAACTAAAAAAATATGTGCGGAATTGTTGGCTATGTAGGGCACAATCAAGCATATCCATATCTTATTGGAGGTTTAAAAAAACTAGAATATCGTGGATATGATAGTGCCGGAATTGCACTTCACAAGACTAACGAACTTCAAATCGTAAAAAAAACTGGAAAAGTAGCAGCTTTAGAAGAAGCTTTCAGAACTCAAAATACACACTCGACTTTGGGAATTGGGCACACTAGATGGGCCACTCACGGAGTTCCTTCAGATGCAAATGCGCATCCTCATTATTCAAATTCTGGCAATCTTGCTTTAGTTCACAATGGTATCATTGAAAACTATGCTTCTCTTAAGGAAGAATTATTACAAAAAGGCTACCATTTCAATAGTGAAACAGATTCGGAAGTCTTATTGAACTTCATTGAAGATATTTATATCAACAATAATTGTTCACTGGAAGAAGCTATACGTATTGCCTTAAAAAGAGTTACTGGTGCTTATGTGATTCTTATCCTTTCAAAAGAACATCCTGATACCTTATTTGCTGCTCGCAAAGGAAGTCCTTTGGTAATCGGAATTGGTAAGGGAGAACATTTTCTTGGTTCTGATGCATCGCCAATGCTGGAATATACCAAAGAGGTCGTTTATATCAACGATTATGAACTTGCTATAATCAATCCTGATCAACTTATCCTTAAGAATCTAGGCAATGAAACGCTCACGCCTTATGTGCAAAAGCTGGATTTGGAATTAGCAGCTATCGAAAAAGGCGGATACGAGCATTTCATGATCAAAGAAATTCATGAACAACCACAAGCAATTTTTGATTCATTACGTGGAAGATTGGATCCAGAGAGCTTAAATATTACATTGAGTGGATTAGACACTATCAAGGAAAAATTAATCGCCGCTAAAAGAGTCATTATTGTTGCATGCGGTACGAGTTGGCATGCCGGATTATTGGCTGAGTACTGGATTGAGGAATTGTGTCGTGTGAATGTCGAAGTAGAATACGCTTCAGAGTTCCGATACCGAAATCCAATTATTACTCCGGAAGATATTATCATTGCTATTTCGCAAAGTGGTGAGACAGCAGACACCTTGGTGGCTTTAGAGAATGCTAAAGCGCAAGGAGCGACAATTTTTGGTATAGTGAATGTGGTGGGTTCGTCAATTGCGCGTGTTTCAGATGCAGGAATATACACGCATGCTGGACCTGAAATCGGTGTAGCCAGTACCAAAGCTTTTTCAGCACAATTGACTGTACTGTTATTGTTCGCTATAAAATTGGCTGAATTTAAACAATCAGCTTCTGAAGAATTAAGAAAACAATTGTCTAAAGAACTTAGCGAGGTTCCAGATAAAGTAAAATATATTCTGGATTCCACAGTTGAAGACATTAAAGTTATTGCTAAAAAATATCAGAACGCGACGGATTTCTTGTTCCTTGGAAGAGGTTATAACTTCCCTATCGCTTTAGAAGGTGCCTTGAAGCTGAAAGAAATTTCTTATATCCATGCAGAAGGTTATCCAGCAGCTGAGATGAAACACGGACCAATTGCTTTGGTTGACGAAACGCTACCTGTTGTTTTTGTAGCAACAAAAGACAGAGTCCATGAAAAAATCGTTAGCAATATGCAGGAAATCAAAGCGCGTTCGGGAAAACTAATTTCTGTGGTGACAGAAGATGACCAATTAGCAATCAGTCTTTCGGACGAACATATTAAAATCCCAGCTAGCCATGAAATGATTGCCCCAATTTTGGCGGTTATTCCATTACAAGTACTTTCCTATTACGTGGGTATCGAACGTCAAATAGATGTAGATAGACCTAGAAATTTAGCAAAATCAGTAACAGTAGAATAAGAAATGGGGAAAGTAAACAAACTGCCATTAGAAAAACTGGGCCATGATTGGGTTAATGAGGGAAACTTTAATAACAAATATCATCTAGAGTCCAATAAAAAAAAACTAAATAAGTTATATCGTAATTTATCGGATACCGAGGTATCAACCTTACTCCAAAACCAGAATTATTCTCCCAACTGGGAGAATATTTTGGTTACTGATACTTTTAATCCCAATCAAATAAAGAATTCTAAGTTTTATGGCAATGTGAGAATTGGGAATATCTCGCCATTTTATTTGGACTACAAGGATCTAAAATTACCAGCAGGTATATACAATAGTCAAATCATCAATTGCGAAATTGGTGACGACAATGCTATTCACCATGTGCGTTATATGTCAAATTACATTACAGGAGATGAAGTTATTCTTCTGAATATAAATGACATGGAAACCAGTAAGAACGCTAAGTTTGGGAATGGAATAATAAAAGAAGATGAATCCGAAGACAAAAGAATTTGGATAGAGCTGTGTAATGAAAATGGCGCCCGCCCTATTCTACCTTTTGATGGAATGCAAGCCACGGATGCGTACATTTGGACACGTAATCGTCACGACATAGCTCTGCAAAATAAGTTTAAGGAAATAACGTCCTCGGCTTTTTCTACAAAAGGAGGTTATTATAGCGAAATCGGTAATCAAGTTGTGATCAAAAACAGCAACATGATTAACGATGTAATAATAGGAGACTATGCGTATATCAAAGGCGTAAATAAACTTAAAAACGTTACTATTCATTCCACTGAAACGGCTTTCACCCAAATCGGTGAAGGTTGTGAAATTGTCAATGGAATCGTGGGCTATGGCTGTCGAATTTTCTATGGTGTCAAAGCTGTACGTTTTATTTTATCATCATTTTCCCAACTGAAGTATGGCGCGCGCTTGATCAACTCGTTTTTGGGTGACAATTCCACGATTTCATGTTGCGAAGTATTAAATTCCCTGTTGTTTCCTGCACATGAGCAGCACCATAACAATTCTTTTCTTTGTGCCGCACTCGTTATGGGACAAAGCAATATGGCGGCGGGAGCAACTATTGGCTCTAATCATAATTCCCGTTCGGCCGATGGAGAAATTATTGCGAAACGAGGTTTTTGGCCTGGGCTATGCGTAAGTTTAAAACACAACTCGAAATTTGCTTCTTACTCACTTATCGTGAAAGGTGATTTCTTGTATGAATTAAACATTAAAATTCCTTTTTCCTTAATCAGTACAGATGTTCAAAACGATAGGCTGATTATCGTACCAGGATATTGGTTTTTGTACAATATGTACGCGGTAATTCGAAATTCAAAAAAATTCGTTGCACGCGATCGTCGCACGATGAAAAATCAATATTTAGAATACGATGTATTGGCGCCTGATACGATAAATGAAATTTTTGAGTCTTTAGACATCATTGAAGAAGCGGTTGGCAAATCTATTTATCCAAATTGGGCGAGTTCGAAACCTGAAGGGAAAAAGATTTTATTAGACAATCAAATTAAAATTAGTCAAGATATCTATTTGGAAAATGTAGAAAATTCGAAGCGCAAAGTGGTATTGCTAAAGGCTCGCGAAAGCTATAATCTTTTTAAAAAGCTGATACATCATTATGCCGCTACACAAATTTTGGAACATCTTGATTTGGAAAATTCCTTGGCTGATGATATTCTAAGCAAGATTCATAGCTATAAAAATTCGAAGAGAAAAGATTTTGAAAATTTAGGAGGACAAATTGTAGCAAAGGAAGACCTTCAGCAATTATTGGAAGATATCAAAGCCGATAAATTCAGCAATTGGCAAGAAATACATCATCAATACCATCAATGGAGCGCAGATTACAAAGAAGAAAAATTTGCACATGCGCTATCTTCTTTGGCAGAATTAACACAAAATCCAATCGAGCAATGGGATATTACTTTTCTACAAAAATTGATAGAAGAAAGCATTGCTACGCAGCAGTGGATTTATGATGAAATCTACAAATCCCGCAAAAAAGATTATGACAATCCATTCCGTAGCATGGTATACGAAAATGAAGAAGAAATGAACGTCGTCATCGGCCGTTTAGAAGACAATTCTTTTATAAAAGAGGAGAAAAAAGTGTTAGATTCTTATAAAGAAAAAGCCAATATTTTCCTGAATATACTTGCAAATTCATAAAACAAAAACCCCCTCTAGCGAGGGGATTTTCATAAACTAACCAAAACCTAAATATTAAACTACTTTACTTCTATTAATCTTTTTGCAATTATTGCATCTTCTTTTTTTCCGATTTTCACTTTCAAAATACCATTTTCGTAAGAAGCGTCGATATTACTATAATCAACGGTATCAGGCAAAGTGAAAGATCTTGTGAAAGAGTTGTAGCTAAATTCTTTTTTGCTATATAATTTCTCTTCCGTGATGTTTTCTTCTGATTTTTCAACCGAGATAGAAATAATATTTTTATCTACATTGATTTTAAAATCAGCTTTTTCCAAACCTGGAGCAGCTAATTCAACTTCAAATGATTTTTCTAATTCCGTAATATTAACTGCTGGAATACGAGTTACTAAACGGTCAGTGATAAATGAATCGTTAAATAAGTTATCAAATACACTATTTACGAATGGGTTAACCACGTCTGTATTTACTGCTTTAGTAGGGAATTTAAGTAATGCCATTGTATAATCCTCCAATTTAAATTTTATGCTTATACTATTTTTAATCTTTTATAATTATTTACACAAAGGATTATTCAACTTCTGTACCATTGCACAATTCAAGACAAAAAGTCACAAATAATTATTTAAAGAAGACAAAATGACACTTAAAAGAAATAAAAAATGCCTTTTACAGCATAAAAGGCATTTTGAAAATGTATGTAATGTTTGATTAATCTCTTTTGTAAGCCAACGAAACTTCAGAATTGGCTAAATCTCCGCCAAAAGGAGGGTTAACTTTGCGAATAGAAACATTTACTTCTTGAGCAAAAGCATATTTTTTTAGAACAATATCCAAAATATCCTCTAAAGCGGATTCCAATAACTTACGTTTTGGTCGCATTACATCCAACAGAATTTGATATAGCTCTTCATAATTAATTGTATTCTTTAAATCCTCGGCATCCGAATTTTCGAAAGGAAATAATACTTCCAAATTTATGTAAAACTCATTTCCTAAAACCTGCTCCTCCTCATAAAACCCAATAGGCGAATAAAAACGCACATCCTTCAGGGCTACTTTTTGTGTAATCATAATCTAAAAATAAGCAATTTTGGGGTTTTTCCTTATATTTATTACATAAACTTAAAACTTATGAAACATCATTCTAAACTTACTTTATTTATTCTTTTCAATTTGGCCTGCACGCCATTTCTTTCTGCTCAAACAAAATTTCAACCTCAGGACACGGAATTTTATGAACCTAAATCCAAAGTAGTACATACTACGCCAAACAAAGCACCCAGCGATGCTATTGTGCTATTTGATGGCACGGATTTGAAACAATGGGTTAGCACTAAGAATTCAAATACCGATGCTCCATGGACCATTAAAGATGGTATATTAACCGTAAAACCCGGTAGCGGAGATATTCAAACCAAACAAGAATTTGAAGATTTTCAATTACATATCGAATGGAAAAGTCCAGATATAATAAAAGGACAAGGACAAGGTCGCGGAAATAGTGGTATATTTTTACAAGGAAAATATGAATTGCAGGTTTTGGACAATGACAACAATCCAACTTATGTCAATGGACAAGCTGGTTCAATTTATAAGCAAAGACAACCCCTAGTATCCGCTGTAAAACCAGCTGGTGAGTGGCATACGTACGACATTCTATACACTGCTCCACGTTTTAACAAGGACAATATTTTAATCAAGAAAGGTACTGTGACCGTACTTCATAATGGTGTAGTGGTGCAATATAATACACAAATCGAAGGAACAACAGAATATATTGGAATGCCTCAGGTTATTCCTCATGGCGCTGGCCCACTTATTCTGCAAGACCACGGTGATTTAGTGAGTTTTAGAAATATTTGGATTCGACCTTTGTAAAATAAATTAAACAATAGTGTAATTAAACCGCAAAGTGTGTAGAATTCTATATTTTCGCAGTGAAACATTTTCTAAAACATGAAAAAACTCTTATTACTTTTTCTTTTAAGTAGCTCCACCGCATATGCGCAGCGCAATTTTACTATTGATGAAACAGTTTTTGGACCAAGTAAATTTGCACCAAAGACTATTTATGGTATTCAATGGGCTAAAAATATGGATGTTTTCACGCACCTTGACCAAAGCTACCAACAACTTATTGCCAGAAGTGCTAAAGAAAATTGGTCGGAAAAGGTTATTGCGAACGCAGATGACCTAAAAGCTGCTTTAAATAAAGTAATCACAACAGAAAAATTCACTTTGAGAGGATTTCCCTCTTCATACAAATGGGTAGATACAGACCATATCAAATTTCAGTTACCTACGGAAAAGACACTTTTTGATATTACCTACAATACAAAAACTAAATCTGCTATGGTAACTAAGTCAATTCCTAATGGATTAACAAACGCTGAATTAAACACCCATACAGCTTATTTAGTAGGTAGTAATATTGAAATATTAACCGCTGAAGGACAAAAAATTCAAGTTACTAAGGACACGATGGATGGCATTGTAAACGGCAGCGATTATACACATCGTCAGGAATTTGGTATTCATAAAGGCATGTGGTGGTCTCCAAACGGAAAGCAGTTGTTGTATTACCGAAAGGATGAAACGATGGTAACTAAATATCCTTTACCGCAATGGGATGCGCGTGTGGCTACTGTCAATTACATCCGCTACCCAATGGCGGGCATGAAATCCGAAGAAGTGACTTTAGTCGTTTTCAATACAGAAACTCAATCCTACACTACTTTAAAAACGGGTGAGCCGAAAGAACAGTATCTAACTTCAGTTACCTGGGATCCAAATAATGAATTTGTATATGTAGGTGTATTGAACCGTGGTCAAGATCATCTCAAATTAAACCAGTACAACGCCAAAACTGGTGATTTTGTAAAAACTCTTTTTGAAGAAAAATCCTCAACTTGGGTAGAACCGCAACACGAATTAATCTTTTTGCCAAATGCCAAAAACCAATTCCTTTACCAAACAGACAAGGATGGTTTCAATCAATTGTACTTATACAATACAGATGGTAAATTGATAAAGCATTTGGGTTATCAAGAAGCAATAGTAGAAGATTTCAAAGGATTTAATGTAGCAGGTACAAAAGCATATTATGTAGGTGCGACCAACAAAGGATTAGAACGTCACCTCTATGAAGTAGAAATTAAATCTGGTAAAACTACACAATTGACCAAAACAAACGGGGTGCATAACGCAACTGTAAGTCCAACCGGAAAATATGTGTTGGACCAATACAGTAATTTGACTACTCCTAATAAAATTCAGGTGCTTGAAACTAAAAATAGTCAAAGCAAATCCATTTTCGAAGCAGAGAACCCATTTGCAGGACAGATTAATTTACCGAAGATAGAGTTCAAAGAATTTTTGTCACCTGACGGAAAAACGCCTTTGAATGCACGTATCACCTACCCTGCTAATTTTGATCCAACACAAAAATACCCTGTAATGGTATATCTATACGGTGGATCGCATGCGCAATTAGTTACCGACAGATGGTTGGGCGGTGTAGGCTATTTTGATTTGTACATGGCTCAAAATGGTTATTTGGTCTTTACTTTAGACAATCGTGGGTCAGATGCAAGAGGACGCGACTTTACCAGAGTAACACATAGAAATTTGGGTGAAGCCGAAATGGCGGACCAGCTCGTAGGTTTTGACTACCTGAAATCTTTACCGTATGTAGATAAGGAAAATATGGGAATCTTTGGCTGGAGTTATGGTGGATATATGACTACATCATTGATGACCAAACACAATGCTACATTCAAAGCTGCTGTCGCAGGTGGTCCAGTTATCGATTGGAAATATTACGAAGTCATGTACGGCGAACGTTATATGGATACGCCTCAAGAAAATCCAGAGGGTTACAAAAAGACTTCTCTATTGGACAAAGTGGATAGACTGAAAGGAAATCTATTGGTTATTCATGGTGCTCAAGATCCTGTCGTTGTGCAACAGCATAGCATGGATTTCATTGAACAATGTATCAAAAAAGGCATTCAAGTGGATTATTTCTTATATCCATCGCACGAACATAATGTACGCGGAAAAGACCGAGTGCATATGTATGATAAGATTGCAAAATACTTTGATTTGCATTTAAAGAAATAAGAATTCAGAAACCTTACAAAATTTGTAAGGTTTCTTCATTTAAGGACATTGTTTTGACAATAAATAATCCTAATTTATTCATGATTTTAAAAAATAAATATATAACTTTGCACTCCGACAAAGCAGTCGGAATACACTTCTCTATAAAGGCATTTCTTCCGCTTTGCAAACAGCAACAAATAGTATATTTAAACTTTTTGATTTAATAAATAATGCCAAGAAACACCTCCATTAACTCCGTTTTAATCATAGGTTCTGGTCCTATTGTTATCGGACAAGCGTGTGAATTTGATTACTCTGGATCTCAAGCTGCCCTATCTTTGAAAGAAGAAGGTATCGAAGTTTCGATAATCAACTCAAACCCTGCAACTATTATGACTGACCCAGTTGTTGCAGACCATGTTTATTTATTACCACTTACATGCGAAAGTATTGAGCAAATTCTTCAAGAACAAAAAATTGACGCGGTATTGCCTACAATGGGTGGTCAAACTGCGTTGAACTTATGTATTGAAGCTTCCAATCGCGGACTTTGGGAAAAATACAACGTTCAAGTAATCGGTGTTGATGTTGCCGCTATCGAAAAGACTGAAAACCGTGAAGAATTCCGTCAATTAATGGTAGATATCGGTGTGGGTGTAGCTAAATCAAAAATTGCTAACTCATTCTTAGAAGGTAAAGAAGCTGCACAAGAAATCGGATATCCATTGGTAATTCGTCCTTCGTACACATTAGCAGGTACTGGTGGTGGTTTCGTACACAAGAAAGAAGAATTCGATGCTGCTTTAAATAGAGGTTTACACGCATCTCCTACACATGAGGTATTGGTAGAGCAAGCTGTTTTGGGTTGGAAAGAGTTTGAGTTGGAATTGTTACGTGATAAAAATGATAACGTAATCATTATCTGTACGATCGAGAACTTTGACCCAATGGGTATTCATACAGGTGACTCCATCACAGTAGCTCCAGGTATGACTTTATCGGATAAGTGTTACCAAGATATGCGTAATCAAGCTATCAAGATGATGCGTTCTATCGGTAACTTCGCAGGTGGTTGTAACGTTCAATTCTCTGTAAATCCAGAAAACGAAGAAATCATTGCTATCGAAATCAACCCTCGTGTATCGCGTTCTTCTGCTTTAGCATCAAAAGCAACGGGTTACCCAATTGCTAAAATCGCAGCTAAATTGGCTATCGGTTACAACTTGGATGAGTTACAAAACCAAATCACTAAAACAACATCTGCATACTTCGAGCCTACTTTAGACTACGTTATCGTAAAAGTTCCTCGTTTCAACTTTGATAAATTCAAAGGTGCCAACAAAGAATTAGGTCTTCAGATGAAGGCTGTAGGTGAAGTAATGGCAATCGGCCGTACATTCATCGAAGCATTGCAAAAAGCGGCGCAATCATTAGAAACTGGCCGTGCGGGTCTAGGTGCTGATGGTCGTCAATTACGCAACTTAGAAGAGATTATGCACAGTTTAGAGCATCCAAGCTCTGACCGTCTTTTCCATATCAAAGATGCTTTCGAATTAGGTGTTCCTTTGGAATCTATCCGTAAAGCAACTTTAATCGACAAATGGTTCTTAGTTCAGATCCAAGAATTGGTTCAATTAGAAACTGAATTACGTCGTTACCAATTATCGAATATTCCTCGCGATTTCTTCATGACATTGAAACAAAAAGGATATTCGGATCAACAAATCGCTTGGTTATTAGGTAACGTCACTGAGGATGAAGTTTACGATCGTCGTAAAGAATTAGGCATCAACCGTGTGTACAAAATGGTGGACACATGTGCTGCTGAGTTCCAAGCACAAACTCCTTACTACTACTCTACTTTCGAAACTGAAAACGAGTCTATCGTATCAGATAAAAAGAAAATCATTGTATTAGGTTCTGGTCCTAACCGTATCGGTCAAGGTATCGAATTCGATTACTCTTGTGTACACGGTTTATTAGCAGCTAAAGAATGTGGTTACGAAGCGATCATGGTTAACTGTAACCCTGAGACAGTTTCTACAGACTTCAACATGGCTGATAAATTATACTTCGAGCCTGTATTCTGGGAGCACGTACGTGAGATCATCGAATTAGAGAAACCTGAAGGTGTTATCGTTCAATTAGGTGGTCAGACAGCATTAAAAATGGCTGATCGTCTAGAGAAATTAGGTGTGAAAATCATCGGTACATCTTTCGAAAACATGGACTTAGCAGAAGACCGTGGTCGTTTCTCTGACTTATTGAAAGATTTAGATATTCCTTATCCAAAATATGGCGTAGCGACTTCAGCAGAAGAAGCTATTCAAGTAGCGAATGAAGTAGGTTACCCAGTGTTGGTACGTCCTTCATACGTTTTGGGTGGTCAAGGTATGAGCATCGTGATCAACGATGAAGACTTGGAAAAAGCAGTGGTGAACTTGCTTAAAAACCTTCCAGGTAACCATATCTTGATTGACCACTTCTTAGATAGAGCCGAAGAAGCTGAATCAGATTCAATCTGTGACGGTGAAGATGTTCACATCATCGGTATGATGGAGCACATTGAGCCTGCAGGTATCCACTCGGGTGACTCTTCAGCAGTATTGCCTCCATTCAGCTTGTCTCAAGCCGTACAAGACAAAATGGAAGAATACTCTATCAAATTAGCGAAAGCTTTAAATGTAAAAGGATTATTAAATATTCAGTTTGCTATCAAAGGTGAAAACGTATACGTAATCGAGGCTAACCCTCGTGCATCTCGTACAGTTCCTTTCATCGCTAAAGCATACGATGTTCCTTACATCAATATCGCTACAAAAGTAATGTTAGGTGCTAACAAATTGAAAGATTTCACTATCGAGCGCAAATTAACAGGATGGGCTATCAAAGAACCGGTATTCTCATTCTCTAAATTCCCTGAAGTAGACAAACAATTAGGTCCTGAAATGAAATCTACTGGTGAAGCAATCCGCTTTATCAAAGATCTTCAAGACCCTTACTTTAGAGAATTAGTATCTAAAAAATCAATGTTCTTGAACGCACAATAAGCATACAAGAAATATTATAAAAAGGAACTCCCTCGCAAGCAATTGTTAGGGAGTTTTTGTTTAAAGAGTTATTAAAAAGATATTAGTCAATTTGTTATCTTTATAAATTACTCTAAAAGCACTAATCAATGGTCTAATTGTTATACTCTATTACAATGTAATTATTGTAATATGTTTGATTGTGGATATAAAATGACTTATTAAAAAAATAGACACTAATAGAAAATATGAAATTTAATCTTCCCACTCCTTGGACTAATAAAGAATTTGAAATTGATACTTTACCAGAATTAATTTATTTAGTTGGTCCGAATGGCTCAGGGAAAAGTAGATTTTCTGAAGCTATACAACCTCATTTAGAAAACTGCAGAACATTGTCAGCAGACCGATTATGGATTGTCTGCAAAGCATAATGGTTTTGATAATGTAATGGGAAATCCAATGTTTCATACAGGATTTAACAAAGACCAGTTTGAACATTATGGACTGTCTAGCAAAAAACTTGGTTACGGTTTTGATGCTTTTATTCTATTAGAAGAACGATATGATCTAAGAATACAAATTGAGGCTACATTATCTCAACTTTTAAATAGAGATATTAAAATGGAGTGGGATTCAGGAAGATTAAATCCTGTTGCGTATAATAAAATTTCTGAAAAATCGTATAAGTTACATAAAGATGAATGTCACGGAATTAAAGAACTATTAATACTACTTACTCATTTGTATAATGATGAGAATGAATCTCTAATTATAGATGAACCTGAATTAAACTTACATCCTCAATATCAATCATTCCTAATTAATGAAATTAAAAAGGTCTTGCACAATCCAAGATTTAGGAAAAAGAATATTGTACTAATTACTCATTCACCATTCATACTTAATTTAAAATCTACAGATGATTTAAAATCCGTGATTTCCTTTAATTCAACTTTTGATACTCCTGCACATATTGGAAATATAGCAGAAGAAAAATTAAAATTATTTGGAGGTTTAGTAGCTAACTTAAATGTTCATCACAAACAATTATTCTTTGCTGACTTTCCAATATTTGTTGAAGGTATTTTTGACTCAATGTTTTTCCAAGCCTTGCAAAATAAACGAGGAATATCTTTAGAAGGTGCCGGAAGTTGTTTAATTGATGTAGGTGGTAATGATAAAATCGCTCAATATTTTTATTTGACTCAATCACTAGGTAAAAAAGCATATTTCGTTTATGACTTAGATAGCCTCTTTACTCAAAAAATTAAGACAAAGTGCTGATTCTTCAGATTTAGCAAAAGAATATTTAGCTTCAATCGGAGCAAGTGAGACATTTCAAGATGCTTGCTCGGATCTTGAAAAAACAATTAAAACACAAATTGATAAAATTATAAATATTACAGATATAGCGTCAGAATTCTATGAATTTCAAAAGTATTTAATTACATTAAACTCATCTTCAGATAAAGATAAGTGGAAAAAACTCAGAACTTCATTATTGATCGAAATTCAAACTAATAGGGAAAATTTGGAAAAAATATTAACTAAAAACTCTATTACGTTAATAAAACAAAAATTACAAAATATATCAGATGCCTTAAAAACTAATAGAGTTTTTTTGCTAAATAATGGAGCATTAGAAAACTATTTACCTGAATATACAGGAAATAAATTTAGAGTTTCTGAAGAATTAAAGAGGAAAACTGTTGAGTCTGAAATAGATATTATGCAAAATTTAACCGAAGAAGAGTTAGCTAATAGATATACTGATTTGTATGTTTTATCCAATGAATTTCCTGCAATAAAACAAATAGATTACAGACTTCAAATCCAATCGTATGTTTCGGACATAGTATATAAAATTCAAAAAGGAATCTCATCTAAATCGATTATTTCTATAGATTCAATTGCAGGATATTTAGGAAATGAATGGAATTCCATTTTAAAAATTATTGAAATTGATTCGTTAGATATTAAAAACGAGGAAAATTATATATGCAATTTAAAAGTTTTGGACAAATGGGATATTGGAGAAATTAATGTCTCCTTTAACGAAAATACTAATCCTACTAAAATGAATTTAAATTAGTCATAACTAGGATTGATTTTTCATAAGCTCTATTACATTCTATAAAGTGTTTAATAGTAGATGTGGAGTTCATAAAAAAACAACAAGGATTCTACATTTTTAATTACATAACTTTATTAATTTATCTCCCTATCCATTGTGATTTATTTGATTTATATGCAAATATATAATACATATGTATAGATTTCTCCTTCGTCGAAATGACGATTTTGCTAAATATCCTTCACACATCGGAAACCTACATTATTGGTTGGGCTATTGATTTCGCCTTTGCCACGTCCTCCTGCTTTGTAGCGTTCGCAATAATTATCTACACAAAGAAATGAACCGCCACGCTGTACGCGTTTGACTAAGCCGGATTCTTGCGGATCGTGTGAATCCGATGGTCCTTTAGGATTTACTTTGGAAGCATTCGTAGCATAGCCAGATCTATAATAATCCGAACACCATTCCCAGACATTTCCGACCATATCGTATAAACCTATGGCATTTGCAGGAAAAGATTTAACTGGCGCCGTACCATCAAAACCATCTAATTTAGCATTCTTCTTCGGAAATGAACCTTGATAGGTATTTGCCATCCACTTGCCGTCTTTTTTGATTTCATTACCCCAGTAGAAAGTTTCATCATTATGATTTCCTGCTTTGGCTGCTAATTCCCATTCCGCCTCTGTAGGGAGACGCTTACCAGCCCATTTGGCATACGCTTCGGTATCTTCATAAGCGATATGAACTACAGGATGATTCTCTCTTCCCTTTATATCGCTTTTAGGACCTTCTGGATGTTTCCAACAAGCTCCAGGAATATATTCCCACCATGACAAAGGATCGTTTAAATCACGAGCTTTTAGATTACCAACAAAAACTGCTGATCCAGCTACCAGCATCGCAGGATCTACTCCTGGAAATTCTTTGGGATCTAATGGTCTTTCTGCTACAGTTACGTAATTAGTCTCTGAAACAAATTGCGCAAATTGCGCATTGGTGACTTCATGTTCATCAATATAAAAGGAACTGACCTCTACTTCTTGTTTTGGCTGCGCGTCTTGAAAATAATCCGAACCTATTGTGAATTTAGCCCCTTGAACCAATACCATCAGAACCGAATCCTTACCTGAAATAATATCTTGTTGTGCTTTTGCTACTGATCGACTTGGTACATTTTCCATTGCACAAGAAGCACCTTCATCCATTTTAGTAGAATTTTTATTTTCCTTTTGCTGACAAGAAAGCACAATTAGAACCAGTAACAAATAGCTGAATTTCATATTAATATCACTAAAGTACTAAAATAAAAAAAGGCTCCAAGAAAACTATCCTGAAGCCAAAATATTAATTACATCTACCAATTACACACTTAACTGATTGCTTTTCGCATCTTTCTTCGCACGAATACCTGTATTTCCACCACCCTTCAATGTTAATTCAAGCGGTTTGTTTGAAATCCATGCACCTTGAGTAAAGTCTGGGAATTCTACTGTTTTACCTTTTTTCGTAGATTCTACACTCAAAGGAACAATAGCACTCCACGCTGCTGCATCATAAACATCTTGATCCAACGCCAATCCATTACGCAAACAGTCGATTAGTCTCCAATCCATCATAAAGTCCATACCACCGTGACCACCAACTTTCTTAGCTTGTTCACCGATATATTTTACGATTTCAGGCGTATATTGATCACGCAATTTGTTTAATTCCTCTTCAGGAAGAAAATCATGACCATTATGATGAGATTTTAAGCTGACACCAATTTTAGGGTATTTCTCACAAAAACCTTTAGTACCGCTCAACATGTGAATACGAGAATACGGACGAGGAGAAGTTACATCATGTTGAATCATGATCGTTTAGCTGGTTTTTTCAAACCTTTACTTACTACCGCATTTTGGTGCTTCGTAACTCTATCCGCATGTTTATCACATACCGCAACAATCTCAGCGCCTTCAATGAATGTATATCTATCTACTGCACCTGTACCTCTATTACCCAAACCCACAAATGCGACACGTACTTTATCCAATTTTGGTGCTGCGTATCCTGACATATTGAATCTAGGCGCTTCAGCCGCTTTCACATGTAATGAAGGCAAAGTAATCGCTGTAGCTGAAAGTAATGATGCCTTTTTGAGAAAATCTCTTCTATTTGTACTCATAAAAATTTGATTTATAAATCTTTGTCTTAAATTAAGGGGGCACGAAGCCCCCCTAAAAATCACCTATATTAAAACAAACTAAACAGTCAATATTCAAGAAAACCAATGCTTATCTTTTCTTAGGTTTTCAAGGATTATCGATAATGTTCTTCTTATTATCTTTAACAAGTATAATTCATAATTATCAGATTATAAAATCATTCATAAACGCAAACGTTTGTCCAATTTTACGAATTCGATTGTCTATTTCGTTTGTTACAATTCGATTTTCCCAATCAATTCCATCAGTAAAGTTTCGGATAATTTAGCTTGCGTTTGGGCAGAATTAAATCTAGATACTGCATTTATAAAGTTCTCCTGCGCATCACGAAATTCAACAGCACTCACCGTACCTATTTTATATTTTTCTAAAGTAATGTTCATATTTTGTCGGGCAATCTGCTCATTCTTCTCTTCCAACTCTACCAGAGCAAGATTCGTTATATAAAGATTGTAAGCTTGAGAAATTTCGGTTTCAATCTGCAGATTTGTTTGGTTGATTTGCAAATCAGCGTTTTCAATACGCAGCTTTGCAATACGTTCGTTTCTTCGTTGGTTAAAACCATCAAAGATATTAACCGAAGCAGTAACACCATAGGTCAAGCCACGCGATTTGGATTGAGCTACGAAACCCAAGCTAGATTCCGATTCAGAAAAATTATATCCACCATTCAATCGAACTGTAGGATAACGGTTGGCTCTTATTGTTTTCTCTTCCAACTCGGCTAATCTTCTATTGATACTAATTAATATCAAATCTGGATTGCTGGACTTCGCTTGTTCTAATAAGTTACCAAGCGTCAGTGATTGATCAATATGCACTTCTCGTACCACTTGAAACTCTTGTTGCAAATCGCGAGCTAAAAGATTATTCAGCGCGATTTTTAAATTCTTAACTACGTTTGCCTGCTTGATGCGATTCGATTCATCGGTATTCAGATTGACCTGAACATTCAATACTTCTAATCGTGATGCCTTACCAATAGAAAATCTATTTTCGGCTGTACGCAATCTTTCTTGCGAAATCACGATACTCGAATCCATTGCGGAAAGCAGATTTTGTTGCTCTACGATTGTATAATAAGTAGATATCACATCCGAAATTCGTGTTACTACAGAACGCTGCAATTCTGCTTCGCCTTGCTTTTGTAATTCCTTCAAAGTTTCATAGCGCGAAAACATTCCCAGTCCATCAAATACAGTCCATCCCACACTAACACCGTAATTCAAACTATTGTTCTTGGCATTATCCAAAGCGCGTACCTCACCCGAAATCTGTGTCTGGTTAGAATTTGAAACACTATTGCTTTGTGTAAAATTACCTGTCACCGTCGGCAGCATGCCCGCATTTCCAGGTGTCACATTCTCTTGCGCTACTTTTAAATTATTTTGAAATAATTTGATATCATAATTATTTTCTAAAGCTATAGCTATGGCATCTCTGACGGTAAGTAGCTCTTGTGCCTTACTCATATTTGCACATAACAATAGACAAGCTATTATTTTATATACCCTTCTTCTCATACTAATCTTCAATATTATCAAACTCAGGTCTATGTTTTCTTGGACGCGACATCATCAGATAGAATCCTGGAATCACAAATAATGTCAATATCAGTGAAAACATCGTTCCGCCTACAATTACAACCCCCATCCCTATTCTACTCGTAGAAGCGGCTCCCAATGATAAGGCGATAGGCAAAGCACCGAACGCAATAGCCAAGGAAGTCATTAGAATAGGTCTTAAACGAGATTCTGCAGCTTCTACTACAGCGTTATATTTGTCCATTCCTTGTTCACGCAAATGGTTTGCAAACTCCACAATCAAAATACCGTTTTTGGTTACCAAACCAATCAGCATAATGGTACCAATCTGACTGAATATATTCCAAGTCTGACCAAATAGCCACAGCGAAAATAACGCTCCCGCTACCGCTAAAGGCACGGTAATAATTATAATAATAGGATCTGTAAAACTTTCGAACTGTGCTGCCAATATCAAGAATATTAATAATACCGCTAAGCCAAAAGCAAACATGGTATTCGAACCACTTTCTACAAAATCGCGCGATTCACCACCCAAATCTGTTGTAAATGTTTCATCCAATACTTTGGAGCGAATACGTTCCATCGCCTGTATTCCATCTCCCATACTACGTCCCGGTGCCAAACCAGCTGAAACTGTCGCCGACATATAACGATTATTGTGATACAATTGCGGAGGACTGCTTCGCTCTTCTAATTCTACAATATTGCTCAGTTGAATGAGTTCACCTCTATTATTTTTCACATAAATAGCTGCTAAATTATTTGGAGTCGCTCTATCTTTACGATCAAATTGTCCCATCACTTGATATTGCTTTCCATTCATCATGAAATAGCCAAAGCGTTGACCTGAAAGAGACATTTGCAATGTCTGCGCTACATCCAATACTGAGACTCCTAAAGCTTGTGCTTTTTCTCTATCAATCGTTACATAAATTTCAGGCTTGTTGAATTTCAAATTCACATCCGTAATAGAGAAAGTTGGGTCTTGCGACAATTCTTCCATAAAAAGTGGAATTTTCTCTTCCAATTGTTGAAAATTTTGTGCCTGAATAATGTATTGAATAGGCATACCACCACGTCTGTTTACAGAAATGGTTGGCTGTTGGGATACAGCCACACGTGCTTCCGAGAATCTACGAGACAATTTAGTCAAATCATTGGCAATTTCTTCCTGAGTGCGATCACGTTCGTCAGGATTTACTAATCCCAAACGCACCATACCACTATTTACCGATGCAGAACCAAATCCTGGAGAAGTAATTACTAAACTGACTTTTTTCTCTGGTACTGAATCATTAATTAGCATTGTTAGATCCGTCATAAATTTATCCATGTAATCATAGGATACACCCTCCGGAGCTGTGACACGAACATTCAAATAACTACGATCGTCATAAGGAGCTGTTTCTTTTGGCAAAAGTTGAAAGAATAAATAAATTAACCCAAAACAGCCAATCAGAATAGCAAAGCTTAACCATTTGAACCGAAGAAATCCTTTTAATGAATTCGCATATTCTGTATTCAATGCCACAAAATATTTTTCGGTACGCTCATAGAATTTACTTTTCTTCTGTTCACCACCTTTCATTAAATATGCATTTAGCATTGGGGTTAATGTCAGGGAAACGAAAGCTGAAATCAGTACCGCTGCCCCGATTACGACACCAAACTCGCGGAATAATCGTCCTACGAATCCTTCTAAGAATATTACGGGTAAGAAAACAGCAGCTAGTGTAATGGAGATCGATATGACCGCAAAGAAAATTTCATTCGAACCTTTTATAGCAGCTTCTATGGGCGACATCCCCTCTTCTACTTTCTTAAAGATATTTTCCGTTACTACAATACCATCATCCACCACCAAACCGGTAGCCAGTACAATAGCTAACAAAGTCAATACATTGATAGAGAAGCCACACAAATACATGATGAAAAATGTAGCAATTAAAGATACTGGAATATCGATAAGTGGACGGAAGGCGATGGACCAATTTCGGAAGAAGATATAAATAATAATTACGACGAGTACAACTGCAATAATAAGTGTTTCTAATACTTCTAATACGGACTTTTTAACAAATTGCGTGTTATCAATCGCAATATTCATTTCATAGCCTTCGGGCAAGTCATTCTGCAATTTGTCAAATTCTTTGTAGAAGCTATTGGCAATTTCAAGGTAATTAGTTCCTGGTTGAGGAATAACCGCCAAACTCACCATTGGGAATCCCGAATCAGACATTTTTGTCTCAAAATTTTCGGCCTCTAAAGCGGCTTTACCAATATCACCCAATCTAACGACTTTAGTCTGATCAGCGCGGATAATAATGTTATTGAATTGTTCCTCCGTAGAAAGATTACCAATAGTCTTTACTGTCAATTCGGTATTAGCTCCCGTCAGTTTACCAGAGGGTAATTCCACATTTTGGCTGTTCAGCGCATTGCGCACATCCATTACCGTTATTCCGTAAGAAGCTAATTTGGTTGGATCGATCCAAAGACGCATAGCGAACTTTTTTTGTCCCCAAATTTGAACTGAACTTACGCCCGGAATAGTTTGTAAACGCTGTGAAACCACATTTTCGGCGTAATCCGAAAGCTCCAACACATTATGCGTACGACTTTGTAATGTCATGGATATAATCGGTTCCGAATCTGCATCTGCTTTGGAAACTACCGGAGCGGCATCAATATCTTGTGGTAAGCTACGCATAGCTTGGGAAACTTTATCACGAACATCATTCGCTGCCGCTTCCAAATCTTTATCTAAATTAAATTCAATGTTGATATTACTTGACCCCTGCGAACTTGTCGAAGTGATGTTACGAATACCATCAATGGAATTGATAGCCTTTTCTAATGGTTCGGTGATTTGGGATTCAATAATATCTGGATTGGCTCCAGCATAGCTTGTTCGAACCGAAATTTGCGCTGGGTCAATGGATGGAAATTCACGTACACCTAAAAAAGTATAGCCGATTATTCCAAATAATATCAACATCAGGTTCATGACAATAGTCAGAACCGGACGTTTTATACTTAGTGTGGATAAACTCATCTTTTCTTCGCTTAACGTAAAATAACCTGAACTGGAGAACCATCACGCAACGACATCACGCCTGACGTTAAAATCGTATCTCCTTCCACCAATCCTTTTGTAATCAATACATCTGCATCTGTACGTCCTCCTGTTTCCACGATTACCTCTTTGGCTTTACCATCGCGCAAAACAAATATCTTTTTACCATTTTGAATCGGAATTAATGATTCTGCTGGAACTAATAAACCATTCTCAACAGTTTCCAGCGGGAAAGTCACATTCGCAAAAGCTCCAGGAATTAATTTATTGCTACCTCCTTGACCAATTGCTTTTACCAACAATGTACGTGTATTCGCTTCTATTACTGGCTCAATAGCATACACCGATGCAGAGAATTTCTGTTCGTCTCCTTGAATGGAAAACTCTACACGACTACCTTTATTTACCATATAAGCATAACGTTCAGGTATGGAGAAAAGTAATTTTACTTGTGCTGTATTGGCAAGATTTGCTATCACGGTAGCAGGTGTAATATAACTGCCTTTAGAAATATTACGAAGACCTATTTTACCTGAAAAAGGAGCGCGCACCAAAGTTTTACTCAACTGCGCATTGATCAGTTGAATTTGAGATTCAGCTGTACGAAAATCTGCTGAAGCAATATCATATTCTTCTTGGCTAATAGCTTCTTTTTCTAATAATAATTTTGCTCGGCGCGCATTTTCACCTGCAAGCTCTGAACGCGTACGAGCTTGTGCTAACTGCGCTCTTAGTTCTGCATCATTGATTTTTATCAATACTTGACCTGCAGAAACGGAGCTTCCTTCCTGGAAGTTTAAAGACTCCACAATACCCGAAACTTCAGAATGCAATTCCACCACTTCATTCGCTTCTATAGAACCACTTAATGAAAGGTAATCCGCAAAAGGTTGCCCTTGTACCACCCTACCGTATACTTTATTGCCTCCACCACGGCTTCCGCCACCTCCAGCAGATTTATTTGCTTCTTCTTTTTTTGTGTTCGTAATAATACGATACGTCACTAATCCAATAATAATTAATAGTCCTATGCTTAGAAATATAATGGCTTTTTTGCTCATAAGTTTAGATATATTTAGCCCTAAAAAATGGAAATACAAGATAAAGCTATTTAAGCAAAGAACATGTAAAAATCTGGATATAAATAAGATTTGCCTTTCAAGATTCATTATTTACACTATTAATTAGGGTTTAAAATTTTAATCTAAATACTAAAATCCTCCAAAAAATATCAACAAAAAAAAAGCCCTCTATCAAATCGAAAGAGGGCTTTGCGTAAAAATCTATTTGTAAAATTATTTTTAATAATTATTCTCCGCTAATAATTCCGCATCGGTAACTTCTTCATGCATGGTATAATAAGCTATTTCACCTAAGTGCGTGTATGTAGTCGTACCGTTAGCTTTCAAAATCATCAAACGATGAAATTTAGCTTCGTAATTCGCACCAAAATCAACCATTTTTTCCTCCGTATAAGGCTCAATAGGTAGGCCGTCACGTGAAGTCCATACACGTTCCCATGTAGCTCCATCATTTGAAATTTCGAGAGCAAATTGTGTTGGTCTTCCTGAGGCATTCGTGGATTGTCGGAAAAAGTACTTCACAGCTCCAATTTTCTTAGGAGTTTCGGATTTTAAAGTAATCCAGTGAGGTAAATTAGCAACGCCTGAAGACCATGCGGTGTGCCAAAAGGTATTTTTATTACCATCCACCAAATTCACTTTAGGTCCTTCCGTAGTCTCTTGGGTATAGGTGTCTAGCATATCAGCATTAACTCCTTCTACCTTCGTCAACTGATCCGAATAGTAAACTACTTTATTAGGTCTTCGGATAGGTCTTACAGCCTCTGTTACTAATTCACTTGGACCGTATATTTTACCAGAACTATTTAAGTTAACTGTTTTCACTTTGAACGTGTACTCCAATTTATTTAAAAGTCCTTCTACAACTAACGAGTCTGTGTATTTAGAAACTGGTACACTAATAATTTCACCTTTTTTCTCATAACTAACCTCCACATAATTAAAACCACTATCTGAAGGCAAAGTCCATTTGATAACTGCACCACCTACAATAGGTTTTGCGGTAACATTGCTTACTTCTGAAGGTATTGATAAACCTTCTGCTCCATCTTCTTTAGAACAGCTTGTCAAAGCAGCTATCAATAATCCTGTATATAATAATCTTTTCATTAGTATCTTATTTTGATTAGTAACCAATATTTTGAACAATATTTGGATTCTTGTTAATATCAGCTGTTGGAATTGGCATTAGATAGAAAGCTGGGGTTCTGAAATTTCTTACAAATTGAACCGTTGTAACATTAAAGAATTCCGCATCTGTAGTACCTTGGATGTTCATCCCTTTAGCTTGCGTACCTAGAGGTTGTTCTGCTTCCATCCATCTTCTCAAATCCCAGAATCTATGATTCTCCAAATAGAATTCAATCGAACGTTCTTGTCTTACGATACTACGCAATTGGGCTTGAGTAGTAGCACCACCAATTGGTCCCCATGCTTCATCTATTGTAGGTATTCCAGCACGTTTACGTACTTTATCAATATAAGTTTTCGCCAATGTAATGTTGCTAGCATCATATTCGATTAATGCTTCAGCATAGGATAAATATAACTTAGCTAAACGCACCAAAGGCCAAGGATAAGATTCTGCAATCGTTGGTTGTGCTTCAATATTTTGGTTTGCACCAAATTTAGGACTAACACCTTTTTTATTTAAATATCCTGTTGGTGAATAGTTGTTAGAACGACCTTTGATACCATGATCATCATTTTTTCTAAACATTGTTTTCACCTCTTGAATACCACCTGGTCTCAATATTTCATAATTACCATTGTGGTAGGCAATCCACGCATTGAAGCGAGGCTCGCGGTGCAAGTTAAGGTTTAGCGTATTTCCTCCTAATGGAGATGTTCCTACACCGTAGCGATTGCTATAATTATACGCTGGATCTTTGTCGATTGGAAGACCATTTTCTGTATAGAATAATTCTACCATAGATAATGTTGGCGAAACACCATTGTAAGCTCCTGGGCTATAGAATGGAGTACTCTTATTTTGGAAATCATAAATACCTTCTCTGCGTGTATCTGTCCAGATAAGTTCATTAGATTCTTTATCAACAAAAGTATAGCGCAAGTCTTTTTCAACTTGTTTTGCTGGTAAGCCAGTCATTGTAGAATTTGCATATAAGCCATATCCTTGACCCTCTGCCAAGTCAATTACTTCTTTGTACGCATCAATCGCTTTTTTCCATTTTTCTCTATCATAGTTCGTTGGAATCAAATTGTTGCCTGATTTATCTACGAAGTCCGCATAGAAACTTGTTTTTAAGCCTCCACCACCGTTGAACAAAGGTGATGCAGCATACAACAACATACGTGCTTTGATAGCTTTTGCAGCTAAACTTGTCGCTAAACCGTATTCATTACCCACTCTTTTGGCAGGTAAGCTTGCAGCTGCTTCGTCTAATTTTGTAACTACAAAATCTACAGACTCCTCATAAGTGCTTCTCGCTTTATACGTATCCGAAGCTTGGTTAACATCCTCTACTCCATTAATCAAGATTACTGGACCATACATTCTCACTAATAAGAAGTGGTAGTATCCAATCAAGAAGTTTGCTTGTGCTTTGTAATCTGCTTTTTTGTCTTCTGATAAGCCAGGAACTTTATCAATATTATCCACCAAAATATATGTTTGACGAATTCCTTTGTACAACGTTCCCCAATATGATATCACCGGGTTAGAAGCTGTAAAAGTTCCTTTAGGAAATTGAGCAAAAGTCTCATGTTCAAAAGATGTGATCACCTCATCCGTAGTCATTAAGTCTATAGATGATTGTCCCACTCTGACAGCAGGCAAATAGTTATAACATGAATATAAAAATCTTTCTGCCGCAAATTCATCCACGAAAGCATCCTCTTCTGTTGGTCTTTCATCTGGAACGACATCCAAAAAGCTAGAACAACTGTAATTTAATGCAAGAAAAAGCACTAATATTACGTATATATAATTTCTCTTAATCATAATAATCTCTTCAATTAATTAAATGTCATTTGAACCCCAATATTCATTGTTCTTTGTGTAGGATAGCTTAATCCAGCTCCTCCACCTTGCTCTGGGTCCCAATATTTGAATTTTGAGAATGTAGCTAGATTTAACCCACTACAATAAAAACGAGCGAATTTATAAGAGTATCCTATCTCCGCATTTTTAAGCTTTAAGAATGCTCCATCTCTCATATAGTATGAAGAAACAGCTGTATTATTTGGATTATCAAGCTTGCTTAATTTTGGATAAGCTGCGTAAATATTAGGATTTGACTCGCTAAAGTGATCATCCGCAATGAATGTCAACACATTGCGCTGGTCAGATGTACCAAATGGATGGAATCCTGACATAAACAATGACGTATGAGCAGCACCTTGGAAGAATAAAGAGAAATCAAACTTTTTAAATTTGAATGAAGGACCAAAACCATATACAATTTCTGGCGTAGTAGGATATCCCATTCTAACACGGTCATCACTGTTTACCAAACCGTCATTATTGTAATCGGTATACTTAATGTCACCGCCTGAAACAAAACCACCTAATTGTTGAATAGGGCTATTCGCTACTTCGGCATCATCAATAAATAAACGTTCTGCAAGATACCCCAATTGTGTGTTGATAGGATAACCTGTATAGTTCAAATTTTTATTTACCGCAAAAGCCGGTTCGTCATAATCAGTAATCACATTGTGCGCATATGTAAACGTACCTTTCAAGGCCATGGATAAATCAGAAGTGATCTGTTTGAAATAATCAGCTGATATATCGATACCCTTTGCTGACACACGACCCAAGTTTCCATAGATAGTCGTACCACTCGTTCCTAAATAATCTGGAATTGTTTGACGAGATAAGAAGATATTACGACGATCCTCTTTGTACACATCAAATACAAAGTTCAAAGAGTTAAATAATCCTAACTCAATAGCTGCATTGTATTGTTCTGAAATTTCCCATGTAATATTTGGGTTGGAGAAACGATTATAACTAGGTCCACTACGCGTATAATCTTGCGTAATACCTGTCGTAAAAGATTGAGATGTCAAGTTGATATCAGACAAATAAACAAAACGCTCTGAACCAATCTGATCATTACCTGCTAATCCCCAAGAACCTCTTAATTTCAAATGATGAATCTTATCTTTTAAAGGCTCAAAGAAATTTTCGTTGCTAATATTGTAACCTACACCGAATGATGGGAAGAAGCCGAACTTACTTCCTTTTGCAAAATTTTCCGAACCGTTGTATCCGAATGTACCTTGGAATAAATATCTATTATCATAGCTATAAGATAATCTTCCTGAATACGACATAGATCTTTTTGGCAATGAATTTATCAAACTACCACCCGCATTGTTTACGTTGTAATCTGTTTGGTAGTACACCAACACACCACTCACATCATGCAAATCAAAAGTTCGTTGGTAATTTAAACCCGCCTGAAAATATAATGATCTATCACCTTCTGTACCTGTTCCTGTACCCAGAGTTTCAGATTGTACAGATCCTACACGACCTAATGAATAAATATATTTTCCATCTGCATCAACACTATAATTTAAGATTTCATAATTGTTGACACCACGGCTTCTTGATGTCGTTGTTGACGACCAGTTTTTGAAAGACATCAATCCATTTGCACTCAAACCTTTTGTCAAGAAGTCCAAACTTTGAGTCAAATCTAAAGTTGCCATTACTGTACTTTGAAAGTTAGATGAATAACCATCTACCATCCAAGCATAAGGGTTTATAAATCCATTATTATAACGTCCACCTGTTTTACCACCAAACAAAAATCCTTCTGGGAATTGTTCATTATTTGGAAAAAACACTGGAAAATCAACTGGATTGGCATTAATCGCATTGGAGAATATATCACTAACACTTCTATTTGGTCCTTTATAATCTCTTAATTGCGTATTTAACTTCAATGAAGCTTTTGTAGTAGGCGTTAGTTGTGCAAACAAGTTATTTTGAAAAGTATAACGATTAACTTTGATGTTATTGCTATAACTATTTACATCTGATGAACGCAACATACCATCATCCATGTTTAAAGTTGCACTCATAAAGTAATCCACTTTGGCACCACCACCCTGCACGTTAGCATTCAAAGCTCTTCCTTGCGCATTCTTTTTAAACATTTCTGCATACCAATTTACATCTGGGAATACTAAAGGATCTAGTCCATTACGAGTACCTTCTATTTTGTCTTTAGTATACAAGATTTCGCCAGTACCTCTCGCATTTACAGCCTCATTATACAATTCCATGAAACGAGTACCATCTACAAATTTAGGCACACGAATTGGCGTGTTGATTGCATTTTCAAGGCGGATATTTATTCGGGCTTTATCTAAATTTTTACCTCGTTTTGTAGTTACGATCATTACGCCATTCGCTCCTTTAGTACCATACATCGCTGTAGCGTTGGCATCTTTCAAAATAGAAAAACTTTCAATAGCTTCTGGGGCGATAGCATTTAAATCTCCAGTCGAAGCGGGCACACCATCAATAATAATCAAAGGTGAATTGATACCGCTGAAAGTAGATATTCCTCTTATGTAAAAAGTAGATCCATCAGCTCCTGGCTCTCCCGAACGTTGAAAAGCGACAACTCCCGCCAATTTACCTGCAATAGCGTTAGACAAATTAGCAGTTGGAATTTTTAATTCTTCAGGTTTAACACTAGTGATCGATCCTACTAATGTTGACTTTTTTTGTTGCCAGCCAAACCCGTAACAGTCACTTCTTCTAGACCTGTTACATCTTTTTCTAATGTTATTTCAATATTACCTTTAGAATCGATAACAACTCTTTCTTCCAAATATCCGATTAAAGATAAAACTAGCGTTTCACCTTTTTGGACGTTAATCACAAATCGACCATTCGCGTCTGTACTCGTACGGATGTTTTTGTTAAGCACCGACACCGTTACACCTTGTAACGCTTTGTTCTCAGCATCCGTAACTTTCCCCGTTATCAAATTCTGTTGCGCGACAAATTCAACATGCGCTCTTTCTGAAATTGTATACGCAGAAACATTGTTTACAGCCACTAATGCCAATACAGCCACACAAGCTGTTTTTAATTTAGTCGGTCTGAAACAATGATTTACACTTTCGTACAAATCTCCTTTTAGTAACTGCTTTACCATAGTAGTGTTAAAAAATAATTGGTACTTCAATGCTGTAAAATACAGGCATAATTCCATGCATGCAAAAGCTTGATTAACGAAATCGGTTGCGCAAAAATGCGCAACCGATTTCGTAATTTTATTTGTAACAATATGTATCTTATTTAAAATTTTTAGTAAAAATAGTTTAAAATATGAAAAATTTATACTATTGAATCTGTTATTAATAAATGATGTATAATTAACTAAAAATAAATGAGTTAGAAAAGAAATTATAGTAAGCTTATCTAATACTAAAAACTCCAAAACCGCATAAACAAGCATAAAAAGAAAACACAAAAAAAGCCTTACCACTGTTGTGATAAGGCTTTGCTTTGTTGTTTAATAAAAGAAGGCACCGACCTACTCTCCCACCTGTTACGGCAATACCATCGGCTCGGGCGGGCTTAACTG
>PJUJ01000283.1_pt1 | contig 33292 bp, 33 predicted proteins | sample 1512321 | NCBI WGS metagenome assembly PJUJ01 (sample SAMN08177669, study PRJNA422409) | Feces metagenome, whole genome shotgun sequencing project. | isolation source: Chicken feces enriched on filter paper: beechwood xylan treatment | host: Gallus gallus | place: USA: Madison | collected 2015-01-15 | reverse complement strand
CTATTTTCGCTTTTTTAAGTCTTTCAAGTTGTCTGGACATCGCGTCCTTCCGATTTGATGATGCAAATATAGAGCTATAATCTAGTTTTGCAAAATGTTTTTGAAAATAAAATGGCTTTTTTTAGCGTTTTAAAGCCATTTGTTTGATAATCAGCTAGAATAATTTTCAATAAAAATTGCCCCCAAAGATATTAGTAGTGGGGGCAATACAATTATTTTATCAATCCTGCTCTGCGAAGTAAAGCATCAACTGCTGGTTCTTGTCCTCTAAACGCTTTATAAAGCTTCATGGGATGTGTTGTTCCGCCTTTTGAAAGAATGTTTTCCTTGAATTTGTTAGCCACTTCTTTGTTGAAAATACCGTTTTCTTTAAAATATTCAAAAGCATCCGCATCTAAAACTTCTGCCCATTTGTAACTGTAATATCCAGAAGAATATCCGCCATTAAAAATATGGGAGAAGGAAGTACTCATGGCATTATCTTCTACATCGGGGAAAAGTTGAGTAGAAGCGAATTGTACTTTTTCAAAATCTTTAACTTTAGAAATAGCGGATGGATCTTGTCCATGCCATCCCATATCCAACAGTCCAAAACTTAATTGACGAACAGTAGCCATTCCTTCCAAGAAAGAAGCCGATTCTTTGATTTTGTCTACTAATTCCATTGGGATCAATTCTCCCGTCTCGTAATGTTTAGCAAATAAGGTGAGTGCTTCTTTCTCGTAACACCAGTTTTCTATGATTTGGCTTGGAAGCTCCACAAAATCCCAAAATACGGAAGTTCCGGAAAGATTTGGGTACGTAGTATTGGCTAACATCCCATGCAATGCGTGTCCAAATTCGTGGAATAATGTCGTTACTTCGTTAAATGTCAACAAAGCAGGTTTCGTCTCGGTAGGAGAAGTAAAGTTGCACACGATAGAAATGTGTGGTCTCTCGTTTATTCCATCTTTTATGTATTGCGGTTTGAATGAAGTCATCCAAGCGCCCTGACGTTTTCCTTTGCGCGGGAAGAAATCAGCGTAGAAGATAGCTACCAAATTGTCTTGCTCATCTTTCACCTCGTAAGTCTGCACATCTGGATGGTATTTATCTATATTGTGAACTACCGAAAAAGTTAGATTATAAAGTTTATTTGCAACTTCAAAAGCGCCGTTTAGCACATTTACTAATTTGAAAAAGGGTTTTAGCAGCTCATCATCCAATTGAAACTTCTGCTGTTTAAGTTTTTCTGAATAGTAAGAACCGTCCCATTTTTCCAATACCTCAATACCATCTTTTTCTTTGGCAAAAGCAGTTAGTTCCTGAAATTCTTTTTCTGCAGCAGGTTTAGCTTTAGCTAATAAATCGTTTAAGAAAGCTAGTACTTTGTTAGGTGATTCCGCCATGCGCTCTGCCAAAACAAAATCAGCATGCGTGTCATAACCTAAAAGTTGCGCACGGTGATGTCTTAATTGCGCAATTTCTAATACGATTGATTCGTTGTTATTTTCATTTTGTTGAAATCCTTTGCGACCCGCTGCCAATGAAATTTCTTTTCGCAATTCGCGATTATCCGCATAAGTGACAAAAGGAATATAGCTTGGATAATCCAGGGTAAAAATCCATCCATCTTTGTTTTCTGATTTCGCTAAAGCGGCCGCAGCTTCGATAACACCTTCAGGTAGTCCTGCTAAGTCTTCTTCTTTGGTGATATGTAATTGATAAGCGTTTGAATCTGCCAAGACATTTTCTCCAAATTTCAATTTCAAAACCGATAATTTAGCATCGATATCACGCAGCTTTTGCTTTTGCTCATTATTCAAAAGAGCTCCATTGCGTGCAAAATCTTTGAACGACTTTTCTAACAACGTTTGCTGCTCTGTGGTAAGTGTTAATGAGTCTTTTTGTTCATAAACTGCTTTTACACGCGAAAATAAATCTGTATTCAGTGTAATATCATTTCCTAAAGCCGAAAGTTTGGGCGCTACATCTTGAGCTATTTTCTCTAATTCATCGTTGGTTTCAGCCGAATGAAGATTAAAGAAAATATTGCTGATGCGATCCAAGGTTAGCCCTGAATAAGCCAATGCTTCAATTGTATTTTCGAAAGTTGGAGGTTCAGGATTGTTTACAATATCCTCGATTTCCTTTTTGGTAAGTGCTATTCCTTCATCGAAGGCTGAAATATAATCCTTTTCTGAAATCTGTGAAAAGGGAGCTGTATCATGTACGGTATTAAATTTTTCTGTTAAAATTGCCATGTGATAAAGCTATAAATATTTTAGGAAATAAAAATCAGTTTACCGTAAAGTATTAGGTATACCAGCCTTCTGAGTAATACGGTTAATCTATATTTTTAATAGTTTTTATTAGACGATTTTTAATAGAAATTTCGGAATATTTTCTTTTATATTTAATGTATATTCAAATAAATTTTTGAAATAAACTTATCTTTCTGAAACAACTTTAGTTTTGCTTATTTTGTTTCTTTAATGGTTATCTTGAATTGGAAATTATTGGCTTGGTAACTTATGTTACCAACTTTATCATTTGATGGCTGTACCTTTGTATTAACAAAATAAAATAATATGGAAACTATTTATGGAACTTGGCCTTGGTATATTGGAGGACCATTAGTGGCTCTGATCATGTTGGCCTTAATAAAATTGGGCAAATCCTTTGGATTTTCCTCTAATTTTCGAACGCTTTGTTCGGCATTAGGAGCAGGTAAAAGTTGCGATTTTTTTGATTTTGATTGGAAAGCGCAACGCTGGAACTTGCTATTCTTGTTCGGTACGATTGTCGGAGGATTTGTAGCTTCTCATTGGTTGGCAAATCACCAAGCCCCACCAATAGCAGAAGAAACTATTACTACACTGCAAGGTTATGGCTTTCAAAGCGCAGGTAAATCGTATTTACCACCTGAATTATTCTTCAATCTAGACTTGAAAAACATTTTATTATTGTTGGTTGGTGGTGTTTTTGTTGGTTTTGGAACGCGCTATGCCGGAGGATGTACCTCAGGTCACGCGATCTCTGGACTAAGCAATCTTCAATGGCCATCATTAGTAGCTGTTGTTGGATTTTTTATCGGAGGCCTTCTAATGGTTCATGTATTATTTCCTTTTATTTTTTAAGCGATGAGAAAGTTAGTATTTGTATTATTAGGCGTGGCGTTTGGTATTGTCATGTATAAAGCGGAAGCTGCCTCTTGGTTTAGAATCTTTGAGATGTTTAGCTTTCAATCTTTCCATATGTACGGTTTTATCGGTTCAGCCTTATTTGTAGGAGTTATCGGAGTGCAGTATATGAAGAGAAATGCGAAAGATGTAGATGGAAATAAAATCAATATTCAGCCAAAGGCAAAGTCTATTCCTCGTTATTTGATTGGCGGTATTTTCTTTGGTTTGGGCTGGGCGTTAGTGGGCGCATGTCCAGGGCCAATCTTTGCTTTATTGGGTTCAGGTGTATTTTCAATGATTATAGTAATTATTGGAGCGTTATTCGGTACGTATATTTATGGTGTTATCCGTAAATATTTGCCTCACTAATTTAAGTTGAATGTTTTTGTTGGGGTTATTTTTAGCGGTTTTTGTCGGGATTACATTGGGATTAGTGGGGAGTGGAGGTTCCATTTTGACGGTTCCTATATTCGTCTATGTGTTTGGAGTCGATCCTGTATTGGCTACAGCTTATTCTCTTTTTGCTATCGGAGCGACGTCGATAATAGGGGGAGCAAAAGGTTTTATAAGTAAGGATGTAGATATAGACAAACTTTTGAAGTTTGGAATTCCTTCTATGATATCGGTGTTTTTGACACGTAAGTTTCTAGTTCCATTGATTCCTGACCAATTCAATATAATGGGCTATATTATTCAGCAGGAAGTCGTTCTTATGGTTTCATTTGCAGTACTGATGTTGTTTGCAGCTTACGCTATGTTTCATGAAATCAATATTCCAAAAGCTCAATTTCCGTTTATTACGGTAGTAGCTAAAGGTGTTTTTGTGGGATCAGTAACTGGGATAGTAGGTGCAGGAGGTGGTTTTTTGATTATTCCGGCATTAACTAATTTCTTTAATCTGAGCATGAAGAAAGCCGTTGCTACATCTTTGGTATTGATAGCAATCAATTCTTTCCTAGGGTTATTAGGCGATTGGAGAAGAATAGATTTATTTGATTGGAACTTATTATTGCAATATACGTTATTAACTATAGTTGGGATTTTTATTGGTTTCTATTTAAGCAATAAAATTGACGGGAAAAAATTGAAACGTATATTTTCAGTGGGGATTATGGCAGTTGCAATTTTTGTTTTACTGACAGAATTTGGGATTATTTAATTTTAAAAAAGAAAATGTTTTTTGAACAGGTATACGATAAAACTTTAGCGCAAGCTAGTTATATAATTGGATGTCAGGTGTCTAAAGAGGCGATTGTAATTGATCCAAAACGTGATGTTGATACTTATCTTGATATAGCCAAATCGAATAATTTGACTATTACACATGTAGCAGAAACACATATTCATGCTGATTTTTTAAGTGGCAGCCGTGAATTGGTAGCGCTTACAGGAGCAAAATTATTCCTATCTGATGAAGGTGATGAAGATTGGCAGTATGAGTTTCCACATCTAGGTCTAAAGAATGGAGATGTTATCAAAATTGGAAATCTTACATTAGAAACTTTGCATACGCCTGGACATACGCCAGAAAGTATTTCTTTCTTATTGACAGATCATCCTGCTACAGATAAACCTGTTATGTTTTTTACGGGGGATTTTGTGTTTGTGGGGGATGTTGGAAGACCCGATTTATTGGAAGAAGCTGCTGGATTGGTGGGGTCCAAAGAGGTAGGAGCTAAACAGTTATTCGAATCGTTGAAGTTATTCAAAGCACTTCCAGATTATATTCAGGTGTGGCCAGGGCACGGTGCTGGTTCTGCTTGTGGAAAAGCTTTAGGGTCTGTGGCCAGTACAACGGTAGGGTATGAGAAAATCAGAAACTGGGCATTGCAACACGATGATTTTGAATCCTTCAAAGAAGAATTATTAAGAGATCAACCGGAGGCACCGTATTATTTTGCTGAAATGAAAAAGCAAAACAAGATTGATCGTAAATTATTGACGGAAGTACCTCTGCACCCTGTTTTGGATATTGAAGATATTTCAAAGGATGCTGTTGTTGTGGATACACGAAATAAATTTGAATTTTCGAAAGGTCATTTGCCAAAATCCATTAATATTCAAAATAATAACAGTTTAGCGAATTGGGCAGGATGGATGCTTTCTTATAATGAACCCATAGTATTGGTTGCTCCAAAAGAGAATCAAGAAGAGGTGACACGTAAAATGATGCGTATTGGAATGGATAATATAGCAGGTTTCGTATCTCAATTAAGTGGACAATTAGTAGAAACAAAATTAGTAGATGCTGCTGAAGTGGAGCAAGAAGTAAGCAATGGCGAATCTACTTTATTGGACGTACGTAATACTATTGAGTTTAGAAATGGTCATATAGAAGGTGCTATACATCATTTCGTGGGACATATGGCAAAACGTTTGCCTAATTTGGACAAAAATGCATCTATTATTGTACAATGTCAAGCAGGAGACAGAGCTACTATTGCAACTTCATATTTAGAAAAAAATGGGTTCAGCAATGTTAAAAACTTTATTGGCAGTATGCAAGATTGGTTAGCAAAGGGCAAACCTGTATTGAAATAATTTATTTATGCGCGAATTACTCAAGACAGTATATACAGGAATTTTTGATTCAAAAACTATTGAGAATATAGCAGAAGTTGCCGTGTTCAAAAGCTTCAAAAAAGGGGATGTAATTTTGGATATTGGTCAATCTATCCATTTTATTCCCTTAGTGCTAAATGGTGCTGTCAAAGTTATGCGCGAAGATTCCATACGAGGCGAGCTACTGCTGTATTATTTGATTTCTGGAGATACGTGCACGATGACTGCAACATGTTGTACAAGTAACAAGATAAGTTCTATCCGTGTAATTGCTGATACAGCAGTAGATCTTGCATTTATTCCTAATAGCTATTTCAATCATTGGTTGTCTACAAGTGAGACCTGGCGCAATTTCATATTACAAAGCTATTCCAAACGCTTGGATGAAATGATTGTAGCCGTTGACAGTTTGGCTTTCTCCAATATGGAAGAAAGGGTAATAACTTATTTATTACAAAAAATGAGATTGGAAGATAATAGAATTCTTACAGTTACACACGCCGAAATAGCTTCCGATCTCAATTCTTCTCGAGTAGTGATTTCTAGAATCCTTAAGAAATTAGAAAGTGATGAAAAAATCTTATTGTTACGCAATGAAATAAGAATTTTACTTTAATTTTTGTTGTTTTTCAATAATTAGTATCTTATATTTAGGAATAGATATTGTTATTATCGATAAGATTTTAATTATACTCATATTTATACCCATTTTTACCAAATGAAAATTACGCTAGTGTGCATAGGCAAGACGGATGATAAATTTATTCAAGAGGGAATAGATAAGTATATTAAACGCTTAAAACATTACATCACTTTTAATATTATTGTCCTTCCAGATGTAAAGAATGTAAAAAATCTTTCGGAAGCGCAGCAGAAAGAAAAGGAAGCTGAACTTTTCTATAAGAATATCCAATCAGGTGATTTCGTGGTTTTATTGGATGAGAGAGGTAAGGAATTTAGATCCATAGAATTTTCTTCATTCATTGAAAAAAAGATGGTAGCCAGCGTGCAGCATATGGTATTTTTAATTGGCGGACCGTATGGATTTGCCGAGGAAATAAAACAACGTGCAAATTCATTTGTTTCTTTATCAAAGATGACTTTCTCTCATCAAATGGTTCGTTTGTTTTTTGTTGAACAAATTTATCGCGCATTTACCATTATGAAAGGGGAGCCTTATCATCATGAATAATATAGTAATCCGTTATTTTTAGTATCATTTTAAAAAAGGAGTATATATGGATATGGATAAATATAAAAGGGACTATAAATACAGAAGTTCTGAAGGAGATAAGAGTTACAAATGGATAATAATTATAGGAGCTATAGTTGTTGCATTATTAGCTTATTTTACCAAATAAAAAAATAAGGCGATATTGGGAGTATCGCCTTAAAATCACACTAACTATTTATCTCTTATGAAAAGAGAATAGGGCATCGATGCTTTGAAATTTTCAAGGAATCATCGATGACATAAATTTAGTAAAATAAGTTTTAATAATTCAAAATTTTATACAAAAAAATATGAACTAGTTTAAATTTTTAAATTTTAGTTAAAAATTTAAACACTTCTAATGCTTTTTTGTCTGTTTTGAAAGTCAAATCTTCTTCTTTTAGATTTTCAAGCTTTATTAATCTGAAAACTTCTAATTTATCCGCAACCAAATTATTGTTAAAATCAAAAGGTAAAGTCTTTAACTCAATATTTAATTCTTCTAATGCTTTTACCTCATAATAGATTGAGATGATTTGACTATTATTAAAACTAGATTTTTCATAAAAGTCCGTAGTGTAAATATGCCTTATCACGTCAATCTTCAGGTTACACTCTTCCATAAATTCTCTTTTGAGTGCATCTACCAGACCTTCTCCATATTCTAATCCTCCACCAGGAAACTTAGTGAACGACACACTTTGTGTTCTTTCATCGGTAATCAACACTTCGTCGTTTTCGGTTCTAAGTATTCCGTATACTCTGACGTTAAATGGAAACATTTCGCTTTATTTATTTTTCTTAGATAAATCTTTTAAATATATATTCTTGAATTCTACGGGCTGTCCTTCACTTTGCAAGGCAATAAAACCTCTTTTTAAAGCAGTTCCATCTATTTTAATACGTGGATCATAATTATTGACTATTGGACCTCCGATATGTGGTTTAGAATAGGTCAACACCGTATCGCCTTCGATAATATGATGTACTAACGAATCGCCTAATACAATTAATTCTGCTTTCACCCACTGATCTCCGTGGTATGTTTTGGAAGTGGAATTTATACAGTGTGTCGTTAACAATTCATTATTATAATAAATATGTGTACCAGGTGAACACATATTTCCTGTAGGTCTTGGTTTGCCATCACCTAACCCGCCTAAAAATTGCATTTCTACCGAAATAGGCCAATCTTGATTGGCTGGCATGGTACGAGGATCTTGTGAATGAAACATGACTCCACTATTTCGGATGGTATAGTCTGGTGCTCCTGGATAAAGGTCACCGTAGAATCTATATTCTAATTTCAAATGATAATGAGAATAGGGGATATCGTAATACAAATGCCCAAATCTATCCTCATATTTTTCTCCGTAGCCATCGTAGTTTACTTGGATTACACCATCTTTTACACGAAATGTATTGGCAAAATTATTACCCACTTCGTAGGGGTAGATTTTTGCAGTCCATCCTGACAAATCTTTACCGTTAAATAGCGGCTTCCATTCCGGAGTTTTTTCTTTGCTTACAGTGCATCCTAATAAAAAAAGACTACAAAATAATGCTGGAGAAAGTTTCATTTTCATGGTGTTAAATTTCTATGAATCCATTTTCAACAGCTGCTTCGTCGACAAACAATACGGAATAATGTCTTGGAAGTAACCAGCCAATTGTATTAGAAATAATCTCAAATTTTTTGTCATCTGCTATCTGAGGAGGAGTAAAATTGAAAACCAAATCTTGTTTTACTTCTTGTTCATTTTCATAATTGCGAGCAATCATCATCGCTTTTGGTGCTTCAATGCCCGCGTGTTTTAAAAATTCACGCAATTGATTTTTAAGATATTTAGGCAAGATAGCGTCCGAAGGAGCTCCTATCAAAATTTGTTCATCAGGTTTGATTTCTATTTGCTCTCTATTGTTGGAGAAAATGCTTTCTTCAGCATAAAAAGTGTCATTCAATTCGTAATTGACAATATCTCCATACGTAAATATCCAATCTGGTCTTTCATTCTGCGGATTGATAACTACGCCGAATCCTTGTGTTAATATCGCAGGAAGTTGTTTGTTGATTACAAAAGCTTGGAAGCTTTCGTCAGCTTTCACATTTTGAAGCTGTATATAAGGAAAACCATCACTTGCAATAACGACCTCAGGACTACCCAATTTAAGGTTTGCTTGATCCACGGCTTGTAGAAAATTGGCTATCCAATTTTGATCGCGTTCTGCAAAAGGCACTTCTAGTAATGAATTCAATATCACCGTCTTTTCTAAATCGCCTAACCCAATTTCTGGATTATTCTCATTATTCGTTACACTCATACTCTAATTTTAAATCTTTAAGTTGCGCTTAAAAGTACATAATTCTTATCTATATTTTAGGAGTAATATTAAATTATTGGCTATATTGTAAAGAGTTATTTTGCTACTTTTGTTGAATAAGAATATAAGTTAATGATAGATTCGAAACTGAGTACACCTATGAACGTAGCTACATCTAAGTTAAGTTATGATGATTTTCGTGAAATCATATTGAAAGACTATGAGGCTGCAGTTCAAAGTAGGTATGTAAGTTTATTGGGAAGGAAAGAAGTGCTAACGGGCAAGGCGAAGTTTGGTATTTTTGGTGATGGTAAAGAAGTCGCACAAATCGCTTTGTCAAAAGTATTCGAAGATGGTGATTGGCGATCAGGATATTACAGAGATCAAACTTGGGCTTTTGTATCTGGAATAAGTACAGTCTATAATTTTTTCTCACAACTGTATGCTCATCCCTCATTGGATGCCGATATTTCATCTGGAGGAAGACAAATGGTTGCCCATTTTTCTACAGCACTTACCGATGAAAATGGCGCGTGGAAAAACCAAACCCTTCAGAAAAATTCATTTTCTGATATTTCTACCACTGGCGGGCAGATGTCGCGTACATTGGGTCTAGGCTTAGCTTCTAAGCTGTACCGAAATAATAAAGATCTTGAGTATTTAAAATATTTCTCCAACCAAGGAAATGAAGTAGTTTTTTGTACGGTTGGTAACGCCTCTACTTCGGAAGGTGTATTTTGGGAAACTATCAATGCTGCTGGTGTGAAACAAATTCCAGCCGTGATTTCTGTTTGGGATGATGGTTATGGTATTTCTGTTCCAAATGATATTCAAACTACTAAATCCGATATTTCAGAAGTACTTCGTGGTTTTCAGCGAGACAATAATGCATATGGATTTGAGATTTTTAAGGTAAAAGGTTGGGATTATGCTGGTCTTTGTGAGACCTATGAGATGGCCGCAAAAATTGCGCGCGAAAAGCATATTCCTTGTTTAGTACATGTGACAGAATTGACTCAACCCCAGGGACATAGTTCTTCGGGTTCGCATGAGCGCTATAAGTCTGAGGAAAGATTACTTTGGGAACAAGAATTTGACTGTAATGTCAAAATGCGTCAATGGATTATTAGTTCGGGTATAGCAGTTGAGGCAGAGCTTAAAGAGATTGAATCTACTGCAAAAGATTTAGTTCGCGCAGAGCAGAAAAGAGCTTGGACGGATTACCGTAAGCTGTTGCAAAGTGAATTGGACGAAGCGATTCATTATTTATCAAAATTAGAAAATGAAATCGTTGAACTACCATTAAATATTTTAAAGAGTACCACAGAGCCTTCTCTTAAAGAAATATATTCGACGGTACGTCAGGTTTTGCGCGACTTGCGTTTTGAAAGTTCTGCTGAAAAGGATGAATTATATACTTGGTACCTAGAAAAGCAAAAGCTGAACCAAGAGCGCTATAACAGCAAATTGTTTACAGAAAATTCTTTTTCTCCGCTAGAGGTACAAGTTGTAGAACCAATTTATTCTACGGATTCTCCAATATTAGATGGCAGAGAAGTATTAAACGCTTGTTTTGAAGCAAATTTCAAAAATGATGAGCGTTTGGTGGCTTTTGGAGAGGATGTAGGTAAGATTGGTGATGTAAATCAAGGTTTTGCAGGATTACAGGAAAAATTTGGTGAGATACGAATTTTCGATACTGGTATTCGCGAGTCGGCGATAATTGGCAAAGGAATAGGGTTAGCCGTAAGAGGTTTGCGGCCTATAGCAGAGATACAATATTTAGATTATTTGATCTATGCACTTCCTGTGTTGAGTGACGATTTAGCTTCTTTGAGTTATAGAACCAAAGGCCAGCAAAAAGCTCCAGTTATAATTCGTACTCGAGGCCATAGATTAGAAGGAATTTGGCATTCTGGTTCACCAATGACAGTATTGTTGGGAGCTTTACGTGGATTACATATTTGCGTACCCCGTAACATGACACAAGCTTCTGGGATGTACAACACTCTTTTGCGTGGCGATGATCCAGCTGTAGTGGTGGAATGTTTGAATGGATATCGTTTAAAAGAAAAAATGCCTTCCAATGTTGGAGAATTCACCGTTCCAATTGGTATAGCTGAAGTAATACGTGAAGGTGAGGATATAACGGTAGTATCTTATGGTTCGACACTACGCCTTGTACAACAGGCGGCTATGGAATTGGATAAGATTGGAATTTCTATAGAAATCGTGGATGTACAATGTTTACAACCATTTGATCGTACACAAGTCTGTTTAGCTTCTTTAAGCAAAACAAACAGAATACTAATAGTGGATGAAGATATGCCTGGTGGTGCTTCTGCGTTTATATTGCAACAAATCTTAGAGCAGCAGAATGGATATTATCATTTGGATAGTAAGCCTAGAACATTGTCTGCGAAGCCACATCGTCCTCCTTACGGATCAGACGGTGATTATTTCACAAAACCATCTGTAGATGATATTATTGAAACTGTTTATGAGATCATGAATGATGTCAATCCACAGCAGTTTCCAAAATACTTAGCTTAAAAAAAGCTAAGTATTTTGATTAAAATATAGAAGCAGCGCCAATAAGTGCTGCTTTTTCAGCATATTGCGCTTGAATAATTTTATATTCTGAAAAATAATTATCTAAATCAATTAAATTCCATGCTTTTGCAATATTTCCTCCGACTACAAAGCAATTACAGGAATATTTATCGCTAAAAAAAGCTAAGAAATCTTTTAATTGCGCACGATAATCTTTTATTAATGTGTCAAATTCTTGAGACTTACCATGATTGTCAATTATCTCTTTGAGTCCTTTTTCTTTACTTCCTTTTAAAGATTCAAAGGTTTTGGTAAACCATCTTGTAACTAAATATTCTTCAAAAATTGATTCTCGATATTTTTCTTTCCACAAGTCCGCATCAAAAGCTTTCTCATTTTGTGACCATACAGCACTGCCTAATCCTGTTCCTAACGTAATACCTAATACTTTTTCTTCCGAAGATAAATTTTGAGCATAAACTTCGCCTTGTAAAAATGCCGCGGCATCATTTATGTATTTTATTTCAATTGAAGGTATTTCCAATTCGTTTTTTAAAGCTTCTGTTACGTCCAATTTGTAGATAGCATCGTATTTATCTTGATTTTTCATTAACGATATTCCCTTCTCATAATCAAAAGGACCTGGCATTGCTATTCCAATATGGTCAATTGTTCCATCAAATTTCTCTAGGCAAGTTTTTATATTACCCGACCATCCTTGGAAAATCGATTTAGCATCTGAAGACGAATTAATATGGGTACGTGAAAGTGTATATGATAAAATTTCCCAATTTTGGGTATTAACAATAGCAGAAGTAATATGAGTTCCACCAATGTCACACGCTAAAATAAAAGAAGGGGCTTCTGACATAATTGCAATTAGATTAACTTAGTTATCATTCAAAGATATGTTTTCTTATTAAAATTTGAACATAAAATTTTTAATAAGTTAAATTTTAATTACATAAACTGCGATCCACGTAGGTTTTACCGCCGTTTTTATTTATATAATAGCAGCCTCCTCGAGGACCATGTATATAGGTTCTGCCAGAATTATTCTTCGAACTACTTCTAATATTTTGAATTTTGTTATTGGAAGAAGAGGGGTTACTTGAAGTTGATTTACTATTCACGTATTCCCAAGTGCCATTTGATCGAAGTAATACTTTCTTTCCATCTTTTGTCATGGCATATTGGTCTTGAGCTTGCACCATTAAAAATAGCATCAAACTAAGGAAGGTGAAGAATAAAGATTTCATAGGTAATAAAAGGTTAAATAGTTTCCGTAAAAATACGGAAACTATTTTAAATATGGGTATAAGCTCTCTGCTTGAGCAATTGATCAGCAATAACTAAAGCCGCCATCGCTTCCACAATAATTACAGCACGAGGAACGACACAAGGGTCATGTCTACCTTTACCTGAAATTGTTGTTTCTTCTCCTGCTTGATTCAAAGTTTCTTGGTCGCGCATAATCGTAGCAACAGCTTTGAAAGCTACTTTGAACGTGATATCCATGCCGTTAGAAATTCCACCTTGTATACCGCCTGAAAAGTTTGTTTTAGTAACCACTTTACCGTTTTCGGTGGTAAAAATGTCATTGTGCTCAGAACCACGCATTCTAGATCCTTCAAAACCAGAACCATATTCGAAACCATGAACAGCATTGATGCTTAACATGGCTTTACCTAATTCAGCATGTAATCTGTCGAAAACTGGTTCGCCTAATCCCGCAGGAACACCTCTAATAATAGTTGAGATACGTCCACCCACGGTATCGCCGTTTTTGCGAATGTTATCAATGAAATCAATCATTTCATTCGCAGTTGCAGGGTCTGCGCATCGTGCAATATTGGATTCACGTGTTTCTAATAAGGCTTTTAAATCCGAAGAATCAACATTTGGTGCTTCAATCTGACCTACGCCAGATACATGAGCAAAAATCTCAATACCTTGTTGTTTTAAAAACAACTTCGCAATAGCACCTGCAGCTACACGAGCCGCTGTTTCGCGCGCTGAAGAACGACCTCCGCCACGGTAATCACGAATACCATATTTCATTTGGTACGTGTAATCAGCGTGTGAAGGACGGTATTTGTCTGCGATATGCGAATAATCTTTAGAACGTTGATCTTCGTTAGGAATTACAATCGAAATAGGCGTACCTGTTGATTTTCCTTCGAAAACACCCGATAAGATTTGAGCCGTATCACTTTCTTTACGTTGTGTCGTAATTTTAGATTGACCAGGTTTGCGCTTATCCAATTCGGATTGAATAAAAGCTTCGTCAATCTCAATATTTGATGGGCATCCATCCACAATAACACCAATGGCTTTGCCGTGAGACTCACCGAAAGTGGTTATCCTGAATAAATCGCCAAATGAATTTCCTGCCATAATTTGATTTTAGTAGCGTAAATATACTTATTTGCTCACTAATAATTTTATATACTGTCATTCCGACGCTAGGAGAAACCTATACAATTAACAATTATCGCTTATTAATTCAAAATTAGATTTCTCTCTTCACTTCGTTCGAATGACGTTTTAAAACTCCGTCATTCCGACGATAGGAGGAATCTATACAATTATCTTTTATCAATTCAACTAGATTTCTCATTACGTTGCACTTCATTCGAATGACGATTATAAGTTCGGAATGAAGTTTTAATGTTTTATTCTGCTATCGAAAAACTTTGTGCTGTTAAATGTTCCCAATACATCGGATATGATTTGTCAACAACATTTGGTTCTTCAATTTGGATTTCATTGAAAACTAAAGCCAAAGGTGCAAAAGCCATTGCCATACGGTGGTCTTCGTAAGTTGCAATAGAAATAGCTTCTGGTTCTTTTACATTATCGGAATTTAAATGATACACTTCATTAACTTCCGTCAATGTAGCGCCAAATTTGCTAATTTCATTTTGTAAAGCAGTAATACGGTCTGTTTCTTTGATTTTTAAAGTTTCTAAACCAGTAAAAGATACATTACGTTTTAATGCTGCCGCAACCACAACTACCGTTTGTGCCAAGTCTGGACATTCTTTAAAATCAAATAACGTTTTATCTGATTTTGCATCTGATTTTTGAAGTAAAATTCCTTTTTCTTCAAAAGTCGTTTTTACGCCAAAATGTGTCATGATTTCAGCAATCGCAATATCGCCTTGAAGGCTATTTTTCTTTAAACCTGGAAGTCTAATTTCTGCTTCTAAAGCTAAAGCTACCATCGCATACCAATATGAGGCTGCGCTCCAATCAGGTTCTACATAAATCGTTGCTTCCTTCGCTTCTTGTGGCAGAATTTGAATATTATTGTCTTTCCAAGTATGTTGAATACCTGCTTCAGCCAACATATTCAAAGTCATTGTCACATAAGGGCGCGAGGTCAATTCACCTTCAATCTCAATAGTCAAGCCTTTTCTCAAGGATGAAGCTATCAAAAGGAGTGAGGATATATACTGACTACTTACATCACCTTTGATGGAAACTTTGTCTTTGCCTTGGAATAATTTGCCTTCAATATATAAAGGAGGGAAGCCCGCTTTTTTGACATAATGCACGTCCGCACCGATAGTTTTCAGCGCATCAACCAAAATTCCGATAGGACGTTGTTGCATGCGTTCCGTTCCCGTCAAGATGAAATCTCCTGGAATCAGGTTGAGATACGATGTCATAAAACGCATTGCCGTTCCAGCAGGACCGATATCAATTGTTTTTTGTCCTTCGCCTTCAGCGTTAGCGTCTTTAATAGCATTGGTCAATAATACGGTGTCATCTGCTTCTGAAAGGTTTTCAATCGTCACCTTACCTTTGCTAAGGGCTTGTATAATAAGAGCACGGTTGCTCTCTGACTTGGAGCCAGTTAATTGAACCGTGCCACTTAATTTTTTTGTCGAATGAGATAGCTTAATGCTTGTATGACTCATTATGCCTCCGTAGCTGTTTTTACGTTCATAATCTCATTTTGCTTGCGAATAGACTCGTTGTGTAGTAATTCTAAGTATTTCACTGTGAAGTCTTCGCCTAAATTCAATGCTTTAGCTAATTGAACACGTTTTTGAACTATTTCATCCCAACGCGAAACTTGTAAGATAGTTACATTGTTATCACGTTTGTACTCACCGATTTTCTCCGCGATTTTCATACGGTCACCGATAGTTTTAAGGATTTGGTCATCCAATTTATCAATTTGTTGACGCAGTTCAGCTAATTTATCTTCGAACGCAGGGTTGTTAGATTCCGCTTTACGTACGTTAACACTATCCAATAAATCTGCTAAAGCAGCTGGCGTAACTTGTTGTTTTGCATCCGTCCAAGCTACTGAAGGGTCAATATGTGATTCAATAATCAAACCTTGCATATCCATATCCAATGCTTTTTGAGTCACATAAGGAATCAACTCGCGGTTACCACAAATGTGGCTTGGGTCATTGATTAAAGGTAATTCAGGAGCAATAGTTTTTAATTGAATCGCCAAATCCCACATAGGCTCATTACGGAAAGCAGTTTTTTCGTATGATGAGAAACCACGGTGGATAGCACCAATCTTCTTGATTCCAGCACGGTTGATACGCTCGATAGCACCTAACCATAATGATAAATCAGGGTTTACTGGATTTTTGATTAATACTGGGATATCTACGCCAGACTCTTGAATCGCATCTGCAATTTCTTGAACAGTGAACGGATTAGCTGTAGAACGTGCTCCTACCCAAAGCACGTCTACACCAGCAGCCAAAGCTTCTTTCACGTGTTGCGCTGTTGCAACTTCAGTTGCTGTCAATAATCCTGTTTCTTCTTTAGCACGTTTTAACCACTCCAAACCAATGCTACCAATACCTTCGAATTCTCCTGGACGAGTACGTGGTTTCCAAATACCAGCACGTAATACATTTACTTTACCAGTATTAGCCAATAAATGTGCTGTAGAAACCAATTGTTCTTCTGTTTCAGCACTACAAGGTCCAGCAATGATTAATGGTTTACCGTTTGTATCTATCCAAGAACTTAAAGGAAGGATGTCTAAAGAATGTTTCATTTTTTATTTGAATTTTTTTATTTACAATTTGATTAGTAACTCTTTATGTTTGTGTTATACTTTTTCGTTTTTGATGTATTCGCCCATGATGCTGAAATTTACCGTATGTTTCAGGACTTTTCGGATAGCGGCATCGTAGTCTGATTGCTTTTTCCATTCTACATCTACATAGAAATCATATTCATTTCGACGTCCAACGACAGGCATAGATTGGATTTTACTCAGATTAACATTTTGTTCAGCAAAACATTGCAATACTGCTGCTAAAGAACCTACTGCATTTCCAGTTTGGAATGATAAGGAAGCTTTATTAGCACCTTTTTGCTCTACGACTTCGTTTGCTAATATTAAGAAACGTGTTGCGTTCTTTTTGTGTGTCTCAATACGTTTTTCTAAAATATTCAGACCATAAATCTTCGCTGCATATTCACTTGCTACTGCTGCAGTATGTGTCAGCTTCTCATCTGCAATTTTCTTGGCACAACCTGCAGTATCCATACCTTCTTTAATGGTCCATTCTGGATGCTCTCCTAAGAATTCATCACATTGACGAATGGCAATGGGGTGGGACTCTACAAATTGAATATCATTCAATTTTACACCGGGCAAAGCCAGTAAATTTTGCTGAATATTTAAGTGTACTTCTCCAATAATATGGAATCTGTAATCTCTCAAAAGATTGTAATTCGGTAAAATACTTCCTGCGATAGAATTTTCAATTGCCATCACTACATAGTCTGCTTTGCCTTGTTTAAGCATTTCGCAGGTTTGTTTGAAAGAACCACATTCAATAGTTTCGATATCCTGACCGAAATATTTGTAAGCAGCCTCTTCGTGGAACGATGCTTTTACACCTTGAATTGCAATTTTTATACTCATGTCGTTTTTATGTTCACAAAAAAAGTCCCAGTTTCAAACCGGGACTTTAGTATTTATCTTCTTAACTCAACACTATAATTAGTCCCGTCCTTTATTGCTAAAATAAAAGAAGTAATAAAAATTATATGTGTTAAAGTTTTTCATTTCTCGTTTTGATAATCCAAAGGTATACGAATATTTTTTAATTCCAAAATATTTGTAAAAAAAATATTTTTTTTGATCAATTTTTATCTTAAAAATGTGGTAAAAATATGCGGTATTTTCTTGTGAATTTTAGTTGTAAAATTAGGTGTTTTAAGGTGAAAAAAATATAAAATATTTGTTTATTCTTTATTAAGGCTGTTTATAACTTTTTAATTTTTTAAAATTATGATGAAATTTTTAATAAAAAATAACGCTTTTTATGTGTGTTTTTTAATATGTAAAATTTATAAAAAACATATAAATTTTAGTGTTGTTTGATGCTTTTATGAGTGGTTTTATAATTGAAATATATTTAATAATATTGTGTTCTTAACAAAAGGTAGTTTATGATATATGTATTAATAAGTGTTTGCTGTAGTGTATTGGTAGGGGTGTTAATCAAATTGGCGAGGCAAAAGCAGGTCAATGTACAACAATTAGTACTCTGGAATTATCCCACTACAGTAGTCCTGACATATTTATTATTACAGCCCCATTTGCAAGGTTTGCGATGGAATTCACTTCCTTATCAGTTTTATATTCCTTTAACGATTCTTTTACCGTCTTTATTTATGTTTATTGCATTAGCAGTGAAATATAGTGGCATAGTAAAAACAGATGTGGCACAACGTATGTCTTTATTTATACCGTTAATTGCATCTTTTGTGATTTTTAATGAAGTTATAAAAGTTAACAAACTTATAGGCATAGGAATAGGATTAATAGCGGTTGCCTATTCGGTCAGTTGGGGAAAGGGGCAGAATAGACGAACCAGAAAAAACTCCATATATCCAATTGTAGTATTCGTAGGAATGGGATTTATAGATATTCTTTTCAAACAAATAGCATTATACAAGGCCATTCCATATACTACATCCATGTTTATCGTATTTGTAGGAGCAATGATTTTTGCGTTTTTGATATTATTGTATCGAGTAGGAATACAAAATAAACGTTTGGACAAATCTGCAATTCTGTGGGGATTGATATTAGGTTTATTTAACTTTGCAAATATTTATTATTACATGAAAGCCCATCGCGCAATAGCTGATAATCCATCTATAGTTTTTACAGCGATGAATGTTGGAGTTATAGTCTTGGGAAGTTTGGTGGGAGTATTTCTGTTTAATGAAAAACTCAGCTTAACGAACAAAATAGGTTTAGTGCTGGCTGTAGTGTCAATACTTTTAATTGCATACCTGTGAGTTTATTTGAAGATACGTACTTTACTATTGAAGAGGCTGCCGAAGGTATATTTCGAGACAAGGGAAGTAAGTTTATTGCTTATGCCTATCCTTTTAAGGATGAAAATAAGCTTAAGGAAATTATAGGAGAGCTAAAGTCGTTGCATCCAAAAGCGCGACATCACTGTTGGGCGTATCGTTTGTCGCCAGATCGAACAGTTTTTCGAGTGAACGATGATGGAGAACCATCTGGAACTGCGGGAAGACCTATTTTGAATGCCTTACTTTCCAAAGACGTTACAAATATTTTGGTTGTAGTTGTAAGATATTTTGGAGGTACTTTACTTGGAGTTCCTGGTTTAATTAATGCTTACAAAACAGCAACCCAAGAAGCTTTAGCTAATGCAGTTGTCGTAGAAAAAACAGTCAATGATGTGTATCAAATTGACTTTGAGTATTTGGCTATGAATGATGTGATGCGTGTCATCAAGGATGAAAATATTACTGTTTTGGACCAACAATTTGATAATGCTTGTGTTATGACTGTAGAAATGCGCAAAATGCAGGTTAATACTTTTATGCAGAAAATGGAAAAGGTCGAAGGCGCTCGCATTACGTATTTGCGAACGCTTTAAATACTAATTCGGTGAAAGTCCTTTTCGTGTAGAATCGAATTTCAATAGAATAAACAATAATATTGTAAAACTCCATAATGAGGAGCCACCGTAACTAATAAATGGTAATGGAATTCCAATAACAGGTACAATACCTATTGTCATTCCAATATTGATAAAGAAGTGGAAAAATAGGATAGAAGCCACTCCGTAAGCATAAACTCGCGCAAAAGTGGTGCGTTGCCTTTCAGCAATATGAATGATACGCAAAAGCAAGAAAATATAGATACCTATCAAAGTTAAACAACCAACGAATCCCCATTCCTCACCAACTGTACAAAAGATAAAATCCGTACTTTGTTCTGGAACGAAATTGTATTTCGTTTGTGTCCCTTGTAAATATCCTTTTCCAAATAATTTTCCTGAACCAATAGCAATTTTGGATTGGTTAAGATTATAACCCTGACCTTTCGGGTCATCCATTTTGCCTAATATAATATCAATACGATTTCTTTGGTGCGATTGTAAAACATTTTCATAAGCAAAGTCAACACTTAACACGTATACACTAGCAACAGCGAAAATTACTCCTATATCGATTAAATACTTTCTTTTCTTACCGAGTAAAAATATAAATACAACACAGACAGCAGCGATTAGACCAATTAAAATCCACTGATTTACCAATAAGGCTAAAACGAACAAGAGTATAGCTAAGCCACCAAATATAAGCAGTTTCGTTCCTACAAATCCTTCACGGTAAAATACAAATATTAGGGAAAAGAAGGCTAGAGCAGAACCTGTATCGGGTTGTAACATAACCAAAAAAACTGGAAAAAGCACGATACAAGCACCTATAACTAAACCCTTCATTGTTGGGACTTTGTTAGTCTGGGTATTTAGAAAATAAGCTAAGAGGAGACAGGTCGCTAATTTTCCGAATTCAGAAGGTTGTAAGCGGAAACTTCCGATAGGTATCCAAGCTTGATTACCTCCGACATTTCGTCCCACAACCAATACTGCTACGAGTAGCAATGTTACGACCACATAGATAAACGGAGTCGCAGAAATAAAAAAGCGTTGGTCTATGATAAGTATACTGAAGCCAATTATTAGAGCAGTAAAGATATAAATTGACTGTTTGCCATAATTGGTAGCCATACTGAATAATCCTGGATTTTCAGGGTCATATACAGCAGCATGAATGTTGAACCAGCCAATAAGACATAATAGCAACCACAAACAAATAGTCACCCAATCAATTTTTCCCAGAAATCCTTTCTTATCATTGTGCATAGTTTCTTCTTACTTGACTATGGTGAACCAATAAATTTTTGTTGTTTTTCTCCCGTGCTGCAGCTTGTTTTACTGGAGTAGAATTATTTTGTGAATTCTTTGTGCTATCTTTTTTTTCTTTTACCGTAGGCTTAATTTCCTTGGTTTTTACTTTAGGCAAAATAACAGCATTCATGACACGATCTTGGATATATTTTGGTAATGTAATCGTATCCTTGATATATTTTTCTACCAGCATACTGGCGATCGGAGCAGCCCAAGTACCACCATATCCTGCATTTTCTACAAATACTGCGATAGCTATTTTAGGATTTTCTCGAGGAGCAAAAGCAAAGAATACCGCGTGGTTTTCCCCATGAGGATTTTGCACTGTACCGGTCTTACCACACATTTCAATACCGGGAATTTTAGAAGCGGCAGCTGTACCAGAAGAAACCGCACGACTCATTCCCTCAATTACCGGTTCGTAATATTTAGCATCTACACCCGCCCAAATTTTTTCTGTAAATTCCTTTTTTACAATTTTTTCCTCGCCAATACCTTTAATTAAGTGTGGTCGATAATAGAATCCTCGATTTGCCACAATAGCCATAATATTTGCCATTTGCAAAGGTGTAATCCCTAATTGACCTTGACCAATAGATTGTGATATGTTGTAACTAGAAGTCCATTTGTTACTGCCAAAATTTTTAGTGTAATAATCCGCAGGGAATACATTTCCACCTTTTTCACCAGGTAGGTCAATACCTAGAGGATGACCTAAACCGAATTTCATTAATCCATCACGCCATAAATCGTAAGCTTTGTAACTCGGCATACCACGTCTATCGAGCATATGTGCATAGACATAACCGTAATAGGTGTTACAGGACTTTTGAATTGACTTTACTAAATCAGTGGGACCATCTACGTGGGTACAGCGCATTATTGCATTACGGCCATAACGATAACCCCCAGGACAATTGAAAATTGTCTGTGCATTGATCACGCCCGCTTGTTGGGCTGTAAGTGCTGCAACAACCTTAAATACAGAACCAGGAGGATATGATGCTTGAATTGGTCGGTTAAACATAGGTTTGTAGGGGTCGTTCAACATTTTCATGTAGTTATTTCCCCTTTCGCGCCCAACCATTAAATTTGGATTATAACTCGGACTACTTACATAAGTTAAAATTTCTCCCGTAGATGGCTCTATAGCTACTACAGACCCTAATTTATTGCGCATCAGTTTTTCAGCTAATAGCTGCAATTCTTTGTCTAATGAAGAAACAAGACCTTCTCCCGAAATAGCTAAAGTGTCATATTTACCTTCCATGAACGAACCTTGAGGCCTATTCAGGGCATCTACCATTTGGTTTTTAACACCTCGTGTTCCGCGTAATAATTCTTCATAAGAACGTTCAACTCCTGAAGCGCCTATATAATCACCCGAGCGATAAAATCCCTTAGAGCGCTCGATATCTTTCTCTGTGACTTCTAAAATATAACCTAAAAATTGCGCAGCAACGCTATCTGGATAAGTACGTATATTACGATCTACAGTATAAAAACCGTTGAATTTATCCATATGTTCCTGAAGAACAGCAAAGGTTTCTTTTGGAATTAATTTTTCAAAGATGGAAGCCCGGTAAGGAGAGTGGTCACGCGCTTTTTTCATGCGCTTATCAAACCCTTCGCGGTCTATATCGATCAATCTACAAAGTAGTGCTGTATCAATGTTTTTGGCTTCCTTAGGAATGACCATCAAATCATATACAGGTTCATTCTGTACTAAAATTTCCCCATTTCGATCTAAAATAACACCACGAGCTGGATATTCTATTACTTTACGTAGGACGTTGTTATTGGCTGATAATAAGTAAGAATCGTCAATTATCTGTAAGTAAAATAATCTAGCGATTAGAGTCAATGCTATAATAAGGATAATACCTTGAATAACGTATTTACGTTCGAAAAAACTATTCATGAAAGAACCTTATTAATTAATGACACGAGACTTTTTGTGGTATGTCAATAAGCTTATAACAAATATTAATATTAATGTAAACACCCCGCTTAATGCAATACTGAGGAGTGTATGTATAAAATTATAAAAAGAGAATGCTTCTACAAAAAATAAAACAACATGATGAATTAGTACAGACAATACGATATAGGTACTGTACCATTTAAAACCCATATTTCCCCAAGAAGGTGTATTAAAAGATTCTTGTTCATCCAATTCAATCGTAATTTTATGAAAGAATATTCTGAAATAAGCTACGGCTACACAAGCTGCAGCATGTATACCAATACTGTCGTAAAACGCATCAATGGATAAACCTGTAAGAAATGCTAATGTATAAAGCAAAAGATTTGGTAATCCAATAGGCAACAAGAGAATGATGAGGATATATGGAAATGCTACCGCTATATTGTAATATCCTATATTCTTAAGCACTGCTACTTGGAGAATAAGTAACACCAAAAAACGAATGATATTAAAAATTATAATTCTACCCATTGTCTTCGTTTAATGCTTCTAACTCTAATTTTTCCTTCGCTAATTTGTCTTTGACTATATAGACGTGGGTTAATTTCTCAAATTTTGTAGTCAACAAGATTCGAACATCCTTAAATGATCCACCCGAAACAATATCTGTTTGAACAACATATCCCACTTTTATTCCTTTCGGAAATTTAGTCGAATATCCCGAAGTATAGATTGGTTGTCCGACATACAATTTGACGTGGTTAGGAATATCTCGAACCATAGCAAATCTAGATTCTGTATTATCTCCCCATACTAATGAACCAAAAGCTGAAGACGTGGAATCCACTGAAACAGAAATTTTGGTATCTGGATGCAGTAAGGATTTTATGGTACTGAAGTGCGGAGAAACATTTAAAACTGTTCCAACAACACCGTTAGAAGTAATAACGCCCATATCTTTTTCTATACCATCCAAAGATCCTTTATTGATAGTAATGTAGTTGCTTCGTTGATGTACACTATTATTTACTACAGATGCAACGACAAATTCATAACGACTTGGATTGTCCATGGAATCTGTGTTCAATGGTTCATTAATACTGTCTTTTGCCACCATTTCTTGCAACTGATGTCTTAGTAAGGCATTCTCATCCAACAAATCTTTATTTGCTTCGGCAAGATGCATGTATTCTTTCCAAGAATTGACATTACTATAGAAAGATCCAACAACGACGTTGGAAGAATTCACAAAAGAAGAGCGTTGATAATTATTGTTGTTAACAACAAGAGCTAATGAAAACACGAAAAATAGTATAAACCAAAAGAAGGCATTATATCGGACTAAGAAGAGCCACAAATTTTTCATGAAAAGGTGTGTTGACTAAATTTAAATTTATTGTTAACAAATACGCGATATAGAAGAAGTAATACTTTTCTATATCGCGTCTAAATATTTTATATTGAGAAGATTATTGCATTAAGAATTTAAATCTTCCAATGTTTTTCAACGCAATACCAGTACCACGAACTACCGCACGAAGAGGATCCTCCGCCACATGAACTGGAAGTTTTGTCTTAGCTTGAATACGTTTGTCCAGCCCTCTTAATAAAGCTCCACCACCTGTTAAATAAATACCAGTTTGGTAAATATCTGCAGATAATTCAGGAGGAGTGATCTCCAAAGCTTTTAGAATTGCTTCTTCAATTTTAGAAATTGATTTGTCTAGACAATGCGCTATCTCCGTGTAAGATACTGTAATTTGCTTTGGAATACCAGTCATTAGATCACGACCTTGAACAGCAAAATCCGCAGGCGGATCTGATAATTCTGGTAATGCAGCACCTACTTCAATTTTTATTTTTTCAGCAGTACGCTCGCCAATCATGATATTATGTTGACGACGGATGTATTGTACGATATCCGAGTCAAAATTGTCACCAGCTACACGAATAGACTGATCACACACTATACCTGATAATGCTATAACAGCAATTTCTGTTGTACCACCACCGATATCGATAATCATATTTCCTACAGGCTCTTCTACATCAATACCGATACCTACGGCAGCAGCCATCGGTTCGTGAATAAGATAAACTTCCTTAGCTCCCGCAATTTCTGCTGAATCACGTACAGCACGTTTTTCTACCTCAGTAATACCTGAAGGTATACATACTACCATACGCAAGGATGGGAAAAACCAAGATTTACCATTATTAACCAGTTTCACCATACCGCGAATCAATGCTTCTGCTGCAGTGAAGTCAGCGATTACACCATCACGTAGAGGTCTTACTGTTCTTATATTGTCGTGCGTTTTACCTTCCATTTGCATCGCTTGTCTACCAATAGCAATTACTTTATTGGTAGTGCGATCAAATGCTACTATCGAAGGTTCATCCACTACTACTTTGTCGTTATGTATAATTAGGGTGTTTGCCGTCCCCAAGTCAATCGCAACTTCTTGCGTAAACCAATTGAATAAACCCATTTAAAAAGTCCTGATTCTTTGTGAAAAATTTGAACAAAATTAATTAAAAAAACTGATTATGATAATAGCTTCACGATAAAAACCGATAATAAATTTTCTTTTTTATTAGCAATTCGATATTCTATTCTCGTATCCGTATTTAACGCACATTTTTATTGAATTATTGCACATCCAATTTTATGTAGTAGTTGAATGTATCTACTTTTAGGTTGTCTTTTTTCAATCCTTCAATGTTTATTTTTGAAAAAGTGTCCGTTAATATTACTCGCTTGAGTGTATTTTCCGTACCTAAATGAATTGGCATTTTGAATTCTTTAACATTTGTTTTCCATCGACCTAAAGCCTCGCCATTAGAGTTAAACTTTATTTCAAGAGTAGGAATAACGTTGGTTTGAACATACTGCTCAAATACCTTGCTTAAATCCAGCGCAGAATGCTTGGAAATATAATTAACAATATCATTATAATCTACCTGATTGTGTTTGAAATCTTTATTTAAACTTCTCAAGATAAACCGCCATTTGGTATCGTCATCCACCATAGTTCGTATCATATTCCAAAATACGCCGCCTTTGACATACATATCTCCTGATCCTTCTTTGTTGACATGGTAAGGACCTTGCATAGGTTTATCATTTAAGATTCCGCTACGATTTCCATACACATAGTCTTGCCCAGGTTTTTTACCATAAAAATATTCTATAAATAAAGATTCGGAATAATTGGTAAAACTCTCATGTATCCACATATCAGCGATATCTTTTGCCGTGATATTGTTTCCAAACCACTCATGACCGCTTTCGTGAACGACAATGAAATCCCATTTTTTACCCCAACCCGTATTGGATCCATCTCTTCCTAAATAGCCATTCTGATACTTGTTGCCATAAGCAATAGCAGATTGATGTTCCATTCCCAAATGCGCCGTTTCCACAATTTTATAACTGTCTTCGTAGAAAGGGTAAGGACCAAACCAATATTCAAAAGCTTCTAATGTTTGTGCAACATTTTTCTTCAAGTGCGCTCTTTTTTCTTCGGTGTCATTCTCGCGGAGAATATAATAGTCCGCATCCATCATCCCATCTTCTGTTTTGATTTTTTGCCGAAATCGTACGTAGTCGCCGATATTCAAAGAGACATTGTAGTTGTTAATCGGATTTACTACTCGCCAATGGTATTTGGTATATCCATCTTGCAGCGAATCTACTTTTATCAGCCTTCCGTTGGACACGTTCATGAGTTCTTTTGGAACGGCTACCGATATAAGCATACTATCAGGTTCATCGGATTGATGATCCTTATTTGGCCACCATGCACTAGCACCAAGACCTTGCACAGCTGTAGCTACAAAAGGTTTTCCATTACTGTCTTTTTTCCAATCAAAACCACCATCCCAAGGCGCTCGAGTAGCATGAATAGGGTTTCCGGAATAATATACTTTGAAAGTTTCTACTGTACCTTTCTTAATCGTTTTAGGAAATGTGACAAAAACAGCATTGTATTCTCTCGTGAACGCTAGATTCTGTCCTTCATATTCCACTTTGTCTACCGATAGATTATCGAATAGGTCAAATTGTAATTTCTTAAAATCCTGAATTGCTTTAATTTTAAAAAGGTTAGATCCCGATATAAATTTATTGTCAATATCTACTTTGACATCCAAATGGTAGTATTGGACATCATAACAGGTCCTTAATGGTGTTAATTGTCCTCGAAGAGAATCAGCTTTATTATATAGATCTTTTGCGCGCATCAATTGCGCTTTGGATGGGGCAGAAGTTAGGCAGAATGCAGCTATAATCGTACTTGCAAAAAAAGTTTTATTCATTTATTTCTATGTAATCTGATGATTTGGGAATGTTCTGTAAAATAGGTTTCCAGTTTTCGGGCAGTGTGGTGAGTTTGCGTGCCACTAAATTAAGCCAAGCGCCATCTACATTTACGATAGCAGCTACATCTCCGTTTGATTTTAAAATTTTATGTTGGAAGGAAAATCTACCGTTTATCGTATTGAATTTACTTAGTTCTGTGGATACTTTGATGAACTCGTCTAGCTTAACTTCACGATGGTAAATGAGTTCTTCGCGAAAAAGAATAGGACCAATTTTATTTTTAGCAAATTCATCTAACGATAATCCTATTTTGTTTAACATATTGCTTCGGGCTTGGGCACAAAAATCGGCATAAGCGGAATGTCTAAGGTGTCTATTAGCGTCTATTTGACTCCATAGCACCTGTCCTTCATAATAGATGTTGTCGTTCATAATTAATTCATATGCCCTAAAATAGTAATTAATATCAATTTATAGGCTTAAACCTTAAAGTAAAAGAGCGATAAAACCTATTTTATCGCTCTTTTTAGTCCTGAATATTTTTATATATTAAATTGGAGAGGCTAACTGCATTAATATAGCCGTTAACCAACCAGCATAGGTTCCAATAGCGTAGCTAAACACCGATAAAATAACACCAACGGAAATTAGTGAGGGGTGGAAGGCAGCTGACATTACTGATGCTGATGCCACTCCTCCAACATTTGCCATACTTCCTACGGCATAGTAGAAGAAAGGAATTTTAAAGATTTTAGCTACTATAAATAGAAGTAAGGCGTGGAATGAAATCCAAAGGATACCAACAATAAATAATCCAGGGTTTTGGAGAATGGCCAAAATGTCCATTTGCATACCGATAGTGACGATCAACATGTACAACAAGGCTGTTCCCATTTTGGAGGCGCCTACATTTTCTAGTTTACGCAAAGGTGTAAAAGAAAGACAAACACTGATAATAGTAGCAAATAGTATTATCCAAAAAAATGTATTGGTCAAAGAGAAGGTCTCTAATTGAGGATAGTTAACCATAATGTAAGCAGCTACTGGCTCAGCAAAAAAGGTAGCCAACCCTGTTCCAGCAAATGCCACTGATAACATAATTATGATATCTTTAGTTTCTGGCATTTTAGCATTTTCTTTCGCTTTTTTCTCCAATTTCACCATTAATTCATCTACATCTCGTGCGTCAGCCTTGAAAAATTTATCCATCAATTTGCTTTTGCTCGCACCATATAATAAAAGTGCCATCCAAGTGTATGCTACGAATACGTCGACTGCAATAATAGAAGAAAAAAGCTTCGGTGAAGGTTGAAGGATTTCTTTTAAAGCGACTTGGTTAGCGCTACCACCAATCCAAGACCCTGCAAGTGAACCCAGACCTCGCCAAACTTCATCCGGACCAGAGCCTCCAACTACTTGTGGAGCTACTAATGATGTAAGGTAAACCGCTAATGGTCCTCCGAGTAATATTCCGACTGTTCCGGTAATGAACATCAATCCCGCCCTTTTGCGTAGGGCCCACATTTCTTTAATATCCAAATTAAGAATAAACAAAATCAAACATGCAGGAAGGAAATAGCGACTTCCGATAGTTGTTAATGGAGAATTAGCTCCGTCAAATACATGAAATGAATTTAAAACTCCGGGTAAAAAATAGCATAAAAGTAAAGGGGGGATAATATCATAAAAGCCTTTTATGAATTTGTTATTGATTCCAGAAGTATAAAAAACTAATCCTAAGATTGCCATCAGTATACCGACAATCACAGTATTATTGGTGATAAGTGGTTCTATTTGTTGTACGCTTTCCATGGTTTATCATTAAAATGCTGTGAAAATATGTAATATTTTTGATGTTTTTGGTAATAAAAACAGAAAGTAATGACTTTCAACTTCCTAAAAATTATATAAAGTTGCATATTTAACGTATGAAATATTCTAGACGAAATTTTATTAAAACAAGTGGTCTTGTACTAGGCACTTTGCCTTTTGCATCTATGGCCAATTCAATAAACCTGAATAGAAAAATTAAAGTAGGATTGATAGGTTGTGGGGGTAGAGGAGTAGGTGCACTAATACAGGCTATGTCTGCAGATCCTGATGTTATTATTACAGCTTTGGCTGATGTTTTTCCGGAGCAAGTGGATCAAGCATTGAAACTTGCGATGAAAAAGGATAGTGCAAGAGTGGATGTGCCTAAAGAAAGACAATTTTTAGGTTTCGAAAGTTACAAAGATCTTATAGATACCGATGTTGATATAGTTTTATTGTGCAGTCCGCCAAATTTCAGACCTGATCATATTGAATACGCTGTATCAAAAGGCAAACATATTTTTTGCGAAAAACCTGTAGCGATTGATATCCCTGGACTTAAACGGGTGATGGAAACAGTAAAAATTGCTAAAGAGAAGAATTTAAATATTGTGTCTGGATTCTGTTTTCGCTATTTGACGCCCAATCGTGAAATTATGAAACGTGTGTCTGCAGGTGATATTGGGGAGGTAAAATCGGTGACTACTTTTAGGTGTGGTGGCGAGAATACGTTAAAACCACGTCTAGCTTCTTATAATGAAATGCAGTATCAATTAAAAAACTGGTATTATTTCCAGCGTTATGCTGCAGATCTAATCGTAGAACAAACTGTTCATAGTCTGGATTATATGAATTGGATTATGAATAATAAATTGCCAAAATCTGTGTTTGCAACTGGTGGAAGACAAACATGGAAATGGGATGCTATTGGCAATGGTTTCGATCATTTTGCAGTAGAATATGATTATGGGAATGGGGTGAAAGGAGTACATTTTGGAAGACAACAAAGCGGAACAGATAGTCGTAATTCTGTAGAGGTTTTAGGTTCTAAGGGAAATGTTGAAGTTAACCTGATGAGTTCTTATAAAATTCACGGAGAAAAGCCGTACGAGTTTTCAGGCAATTCTAATAATATGTACCAAACGCAGCACGATGAGCTTTTAGCAGCGGTGCGCTCAGGTAACGTAATAAATGATGGTGATCATATGGTAAATTCTACCTTATTGGCCATTTGGGGTAAAATCTCAGCTTACACAGGTAAACGCATCACTTACGAGCAAATTATGTCTTCCAAAGAAGTGCTTAGTCCGCTTTCTAAAGATTTTTCTTGGGATATGCCTGCGGACAATATGGAAATTGCTAGACCAGGTATGAAATCATTTGTATAATGGAGAAGATTAAAATATTAGTAGTAGGTTGTGGCAATATGGGGGCTTCTCATGCAAAAGCTTACCACGATTTTCCAGAATTTGAAATAGTCGGTTTAGTATCACGAGGTAATAGTAAAGTAGCGCTTCAGCAGAGTTTAGGATCAGATTACAATTTGTTTGAAGATTATGAAGAAGCTTTAGTCGAAACAAAACCTGATGCTGTGTGCATTTCGACTTATCCCGATACACATGAAGAATATGCCGTAAAAGCGTTTGAAGCAGGCGCGCATGTTTTTATTGAAAAACCTTTAGCGGATACTGTTGTTGGTGCTCAACGCGTGATCGATGCGGCTAATAAGACAGGGAAGAAGTTGGTCGTAGGATATATTCTAAGACATCACCCTTCTTGGATGCGTTTTATTGAGGAAGGAAAAAAACTAGGTTCACCGTTAGTTTTTCGCATGAATCTCAATCAGCAAAGCCAAGGTTATATGTGGGACGTGCATCGTAATTTGATGAAGAGCTTGAGTCCAATTGTTGATTGTGGAGTACATTATATTGATGTAATGTGTCAAATGACAACTGCTAAACCGATGTCCGTTTCAGCTATAGGTGCTCGCTTGACAGAAGACATTCCGACGGACAATTATAATTATGGCCAATTGCAGATTCGTTTTGATGATGGGTCTGTTGGTTGGTATGAAGCTGGATGGGGGCCTATGGTTAGCCAAACTGCTTTTTTTGTGAAAGATGTATTTGGGCCAAAAGGTTCTGTTTCCATCGTTGCAAAAGAAGCATCAAAGGATGGAAAGTCCGATTCTATAGAAGCGCACACCAAAACCGAGTCCATACGGGTACATCATGCAGCTATCGATTCAAATAATAACTTTTTACAAGAAGATAAATGGATTAATTTGACGGATGAGCCCGATCATCAAGAATTGTGCAATCGTGAACAGAGGTTCTTTTACGAAGCAATTATTAATGATTTCGATATATCCAAATCGATGGACGATGCGCTAAATAGTTTAAAAATTGCATTAGCTTGTGATGAAAGTGTCAGAACAGGGGAAATAGTTAAGCTATAATACCAACTAAAGATATTTAATAATAAATGTCCCTTAAATAAATAAGGGACATTTATTATTTCAACACATGTTTCACACCTTCGAAAGTCATTTTGACTGGAATGATTTTTCCATCTTTGTCAAATTTCATTTCGTCTATACAGGTAACTCTATCGTGTGCACTTGTTTTTCCTAAAGGTCTTCGGTGATACACAATGTAATATTTTTCTTTATTAGGAATTTTGATAACCGAATGATGTCCAGCACCAGTAGCAATATTTGGGTCTTGTTCGAGAATGGTATTTACCCTTTCAAATGGGCCTAGAGGATTATCCGCAATTGCGTAAGCTACTTTATAATCAGGTCCAGTCCATCCACCTTCTGACCACATAAAGTAATATTTTCCGTCTTTGATAAACATAATTGGACCTTCTACATAATCTTTAGGAGTAACCTCTTTATAATATGTTCCATCATCAAAAGGAATCAATTTAGTAAAATCAGAACTTAATTTCACCACATTGCAATGTTTCCAACCACCATAATACATATAAAATGTGCCGTCCTTATCCTTAAATACAAACTGGTCAATAGGTTGGGCGCCATTGATGATATCACTAATTAATGGTTTTCCTAATAAATCTTTGTATGGCCCCTCGGGTTTGTCTGCTACAGCTACTCCAATTCCGCCTACTTCTCCTTGATGGACATCATTGGCTGCAAAGAAAAAATAATATTTCCCATTATTCTCAATTACTGAAGGCGCCCACATCGCACGCTTTGCCCATTTTATTTCTTTATTGTCTAAGATATTAGCATGTTTAGTCCATGTAGCCAAATCTTTCGAGGAAAAGGCATCAAACTTAATTTGTTCCTCATAAGGTGCCGAATATGTAGGATAAATCCAGTAGGTATTATTATAAATAATTGCTTCAGGATCTGCATAATTTCCTGGGAAAACGGGGTTTTGTTGACTAAAAGCATTTAGCTCTAAAAAAAGAAATGTAACGAGTATCAAAAATTTTCTCATAAAATTTAAGGGTTGGTTTATAGAGATAGTAAATATACAATCTTAAAGATATTTCTGCTTATTATGTTCGTAAAATATTGATTACAACATGTAGGATGGAGAAATTAAAAAACATGATTAAGGTCTATTGATCTCAGATATTTTGTTAATTTAGAATAATGAAACTGTTTATCGAACTAATTAAATTTCTCCGATATCCTAAAGACGAACAATACGAAATTTCTTTTAGACAAAAACTAAGAATATTCGGTATTCTTTTGCTTTTTGAAATAGCCATTCTTTGTTTCCTAGTTTATCCTATTTATGAATTTGTCAATTATATAACTCCTTTACGAGAAGCGGCTGTATTCGAAGATTATACTTTGATAACAAGCATTCTTATGCTTGTTTTATTAGTGCCGTTAATTGAAGAATTCTTTTTTAGATGTATTTTAAGATATTCAGGTTTAGTTGCTATTATAGTGAGCAGAGAATCATGGGATAAAATTTTTCCATATTTGGTGCATATATTATCACTTTCTTTTGGAATTGTTCATGCTTCCAATTATGATAATAATGATACTATATATTATATTTTTATTCCTTTTTGTAAATGGAAAATAAGAATGCAGCAAAATTGGTAATTTGGAGTGCAACATATTTGGCAATAATAAATACACAATCCATTTCAAAAGTATGCTATAAAATTTATTTGTCCAAGAATGATTTT
>PJUJ01000281.1_pt1 | contig 33300 bp, 22 predicted proteins | sample 1512321 | NCBI WGS metagenome assembly PJUJ01 (sample SAMN08177669, study PRJNA422409) | Feces metagenome, whole genome shotgun sequencing project. | isolation source: Chicken feces enriched on filter paper: beechwood xylan treatment | host: Gallus gallus | place: USA: Madison | collected 2015-01-15 | reverse complement strand
CATAGAAGGACTACTATATCTTACCGATATAATAGTCCCAAAGACTGTTAATGTTTAATGAACCGCCGTATGCCGAACGGCACGTACGGTGGTGTGAGGGGTCAGGTAATCAAATAATGATTATCTTCCTACTCTATTAGAAATTTCATTTTTAAGCATTATGTCGGCATAATAATTATTAGAGGCTGTTTATAACTCAAAACCAGCTTCCAAACTCTTAATAAATCGCAATTTTTTAGCGTTTTTCTGCAAACGTTGTCGGTATCGTTTGCGCAATTTTAGCGCAAAACCTTGTCTAAGCGCCTTATTTATACCTTAATATTGTATATAATATTTTCATCTACCTTGAAAAATATTATGTAATCCTCTGCGGAGGTGGTAACCATTTATACAATAATTAATAAACATTTAATAACAAGGCTATAGCTCCTTAAGGAAGATGTAGTAGTTGTTTTAACTAATTTAAATCTGTTCACTATGAGGGTAACATTTACTGTACTCATGATGGTACTGATGTGGCAAATCTCCTTTGCCCAACAGCGATCCGTTAATGGCGTTGTCTCGGATACGGACAACAAACCATTGTCCGGTGCCACGGTTAGCGTCAAAGGCACTAATCGAAAATCGAGCACCGATGCTGAAGGAAAATTCAGAATTCAAGTAAATTCTTCCAATGAAATCATTGTGGTGAATCTGATGGGCTATGAAACCCAAGAAAGGGTGGTCGGCAACCAAAATAATCTGCAATTTACCTTGACGAGTGACGAAGCAGCGCTGGAAGAAGTGGTGGTGATTGGTTACGGAACAGTTAAACGTAAAGATTTGACTGGTGCTGTATCTTCAGTTGACTCCAAAACCATAGCGGCGGCTCCTGTTGCTTCTGCATTAGAAGCTATCCAAGGTCGTGTTGCAGGTTTGAATATCGCTACGACTGAAGGTTCGCCTGATGCTGAATTGACTGTACGTGTTCGTGGAGGTGGTTCCATCACACAGGATAATTCCCCTTTGTATATTGTGGATGGCTTTCCTGTGAATTCTATTGCAGATATAGCACCACAGGATATTGAGACAATCGATATTTTAAAAGATGCTTCATCTACAGCTATCTATGGTTCTCGCGGTGCGAATGGTGTTATTTTAGTGACCACAAAAAGTGGTAAAGCAGGTAAGACCAATATTAGCTTAAATGTTTTCACGGGAGCACGTAATCTAGCGAAAAAGCTGGATGTTTTGGATCCAATGGATTATGTGACATGGCAGTATGAGCAAGCCTTATTGGCAAATAAGTTGACTAATTATACCGATTACTTTGGTAATTATCAGGATATAGATTTGTATGCCAATGTACAAGCGAACGATTGGCAAGAGATTGTGTTTGGTCGTACAGGCAATACCTACAACCACAACTTAAATTTCAATGGTGGTAGCGAAAAAACGAAGTTTAGTGTAAGTCATTCCTTCGTGAAGGACAAAGCAATTATGCAGATGTCGGATTTTCAACGCCAGAATGTAAATTTCAAATTCAATCACAAACTGTACAAGAATCTAACGTTGGATTTAGGACTGCGTTATTCGGATATGCGAGTGAACGGCGGAGGTATGAATGAGCAAAACGAAGTTTCTTCTGCGGACTCCCGTCTAAAGTATGCGATGCTATATCCACCATTTCCTGTGGATGGATTGACTACGACAACTGAAACGGATGATGATTTCAATCTGTATAGTCCTTTGGTGGCTATCTCGGACAATGATCAATATTTTCAACGCAAAACATATAATCTCAATGCAGCATTGACTTATGAAATCGTAAGTAACCTGCGATTGAGAAGTGAGTTTGGTTATGATGGCTACCGAAATGATCAAGACCGTTTCTATGGTGGTACGACTTATTATGTACGCAATGTACCTACTAGTGCTAATCAAAATTTACCAGCTTTGTGGCTTACAAATACCAATCGTAATGGCTGGCGCAATACCAACACTTTGAATTTTGATTTCAAAAAATTGATCTCCAATGATCATTCGTTGAATATGTTGGTAGGTCAAGAGTATTTAATGACACAAAATCAAATTTTGTCTAATGTTCTTCACGGATTTCAAGAGACATTCACATTTGATGAAGCGCGTAAATTGACTACGCTAGGTAAACCATATTCCATTGACAATAACTTTTCACCCGATGATAAGCTTTTATCATTCTTTGGACGTGCTAATTATGGTTATAAAGAAAAATACTTACTGAGTGCGACGTTCAGAGCGGATGGTTCATCTAAATTTTCGAAAGATAATCGTTGGGGATTCTTCCCTTCAGTATCTGGAGCATGGCGTATTTCGGGCGAAGATTTCTTACAAGATGCGCAGTGGCTTAACGATTTGAAATTGAGAGCAAGTTATGGAGCTGCTGGAAATAATAGAATTCCTGCAGGATTGTTGGTACAAACATTTAATAACTCTACCACGCCGTGGGTAAATGGCTATGATAACTATTGGGCAGCTTCCAAAACCATGGCAAATCCCGACTTGAAGTGGGAAACAACTATTACACGCAATATCGGTTTAGATTTTTCATTATTGAATAATAGATTGAGTGGTACGGTAGATGCGTATTTGAATAAAACGAACAACTTATTGATTGCTTATCCTGTTGGTGGAACAGGTTATGATATTCAATACCGTAATATTGGTAATACCCAAAATAAAGGTTTGGAGTTTTCTCTTAACTGGGCCGCTTTGCGTAAAGAAAATTTTGATTTGTCTTTGAATGCTAACATTGCATTTAACAGAAATAAAGTTTTAGATCTCGGTGCAGTAGAAAATATTCCAGGTACTTCACGCTGGGCATCAACGGCGATCAACATGGATTATTTGGTTGAAAAAGGAGCTCCTGTAGGTCGTATGTATGGGTATATTAGCGATGGACGTTATGAGGTGGATGATTTTCAAGGTTATATCTCCAATCAATGGAAATTAAAAGAAGGTGTAGCGACTGCAGCAGATGTGGTGGGCACCATGCGTCCAGGTGCGATGAAGTTGAAAGACGTAAATGGTGATGGTATGATTTCGGTAGCCGATCGTACGATTATTGGGAATGCGAACCCATTGAATACAGGAGGTTTTTCTATCAATTCACGTATCTACAATTTTGATTTAGCGGCGTATTTCAATTGGTCTTATGGCAATGATATTTACAACGCCAATAAAATCGAGTATACGAGCACTAGCCAGTATTTCTCTCGAAATATGACTTCTGAAATGGCTTCAGGCAATCGCTGGACAAATTTACGTGAAGATGGAACCATCAGCAATGATCCCGCGGAGTTAGCACAGATGAATGCTAATACGACTATGTGGTCGCCTTATATGCGTTCGTTTGTATTTAGTGATTGGGCAGTGGAAGATGGCTCATTCTTACGCATGACTACGTTGACGCTAGGATATACTTTACCAAAGCAGATTTCTTCACGTTTACGTATGCAGAATATGCGTATTTACGCTTCAGGCTATAATTTATGGCTACTTACTAATTACACCGGCTTTGATCCAGAGGTTTCTACTCGTCGTCAAACGCCGTTGACTCCTGGTGTCGATTATTCGGCTTATCCAAAGAGTAAATCATTCCTTTTTGGCTTGAATGTGAACTTTTAGTAAGACTTAATTTGACTGATTATGAAAAAGATTATTACCATTAGCTTAATATTAGCGGCCTCCCTTGCAACTTGGAGTTGTAAAGATATATTGGAAGCGCCGACCAAATCCTCGTTGGATGAGTCTGTGATTTTCTCCACACCAAGCCTTGCCGAAGGCGTAATTCCAGGGATTTTGCAGTCCTTCGGGGAGACGAACTCCTATCGTGGTCGCTATTTGGTCTATTACGGGACCAATACAGATGTGGAAGTGTACAGTTCACTAAAAACAATTAACGACGACAAATCCAGATTGGGCAATTACAATACCAATGTGGAAAATGACCAAATGAACACCGACAATAATGCCTGGGCAAAGTTTTATGAAGGAATAGAACGTGCTAATATGGCGATTCGAGGCTTGCGTAATTACGGTAATATAGACAGAAATCCAGCTATGGCTCAAGTGTTGGGTGAAGTGTTGGTGTTGCGTGCGGTTATTTATAATGATTTGATAAAAGGTTGGGGGGATGTCCCAGCGCGTTTTGAACCGATTAATACAGAAACAACTTATTTACCACGTTCGGACAAGGATGTTATTTACAAGCAATTATTAGCAGACTTGGATGAAGCTGCAAGCCTTTTGCCTTGGCCAAATGAATCTAATGTCACTAAATCTGTGGAACGCGTGAATAAAGCTTTTGCGAAAGGATTGCGCGCACGCTTGGCATTGGCTGCAGGAGGTTATTCACAACGTTTGGATGGTACAGTACGATTGAGTTCGGATCCAGATCTTTCCAAAGATAAAATGTACGCTATAGCAAAACAAGAATGTTTGGATATCATCAATAGTGGGACGCTGAGATTGTTAGGTTTTGAGGAATTATTCCGCAGATTCAATGGCGAGAATATATTGGCTGGTGGAGAATCCATGTGGGAAATTCCATTTAGTGAAGGTCGTGGACGTGTGATTTTTGATTTGGGTGTGCGTCATACTAAGACGGATAAATATACAGGTCAAAACCGCGGGGGTACTGTCGTTGCTAATCCATTGATGTGGTACGAATTTGATAAAGAAGATGTGCGCAGAAGTGTGTCGGTAGTGCCATACGAATGGGATCGTGCTTCTTCAGATGCTGCAGATGCAGGTGGTTTTCAAGTGCCAACCACCTTGGGAAGGATGTATTTTGGGAAATACCGATATGAATGGATGAACCGTAGGGTTACTTCGACCAATGATGATGGTTTGAATTGGATGTATATGCGTTATGCGGATGTAATTTTAATGGCTGCTGAGGCTATTAATGAATTGGATGGACCTCAAGCGGCTGCACCTTATTTGAAAATGATTTTGGATAGAGCATTTCCGACAAATTCTGCTAAGGTAAATACGCTAATGTCCGAAGCTACAGTTTCTAAAACGGCTTTCTTTAATGCTATTGTAGATCAAAGAGCTTTAGAATTTACAGGCGAAATGCTTCGTAAAGCGGATTTAATCCGTTGGAATTTGTTGGCAACTAAATTGACGGAAGCTAAAACCAAATTGCAACAACTAGAAACACGGACAGGTAAATATGCCGATTTGCCGACACGTATTTACTATAAAACCTTGGCAGATGGAGAAACGGTTGAAATTTATGGTTTAAACTTTGGTGATACGGATGCAGAAGGTGCTTCATTGGGCTATACAGCCAATAAAACGTGGACTATGTCTGCTTCGAGTGACCAAACTACATTCTGGGATGCGTTGGTATATCCAGGCAAAGATCCTAATAAGCAGCAATTTTGGCCCATCTGGCAAATCTTTATCGAAGGGTCCAATGGCATGTTAGATAACAAACATTTAAACCTGTAAACTGAAATATCATGAAACCTTATAAAATATTTGGTCTTGTAACAACGGCGTTAGCGCTGACTTTTGTTGCATGTGATAGTAACTTGACTACAGAGATTTCAGATCTTCATTTGGATAGAGCGCTTTCGCCTACCAATGTTGTAGCTCAAGTAGTAGAACGTACCAGCGTGCGTTTAAATTGGAAAAAAGTATACAATGCTAGCGCCTATCATATTGAATTTTATGATAATCCTGCGGGTACGGGTACTGCTGTGAAGCGAATTGAGAATATCCAATATGACGAACTTCCATATACTGTTGCAGGTTTGGATGGCGAAACAGAATATTTGGTAAAAATCCAAGCTGTGGGCTCAGAAATTGGAGAATCAAAATGGTCTACGGCCACTTTTACTACGGGTACAGAACAGATACTCCGCACTGTCGATCCAGAGGAAATTACTTCTTCTTCGGCAATCTTACGTTGGCCTGCTGGCCTAACAGCTACATCGGTAGAGTTATCTCCAGGAAATCGTTCTATTCCTGTTACCGCAGAAAATATCACCAACGGCTCCATTACTATTGAGGGGTTGGGCAGTGATATTACCTATACAGCCCGTCTGATGAATGGGCCAAAAACACGTGGAACAATTAGCTTCACTACGATGCTGGGGGATAATGTGACCAAAATCGGACCTTCTGAAGACTTTGCGGCAATTTTAGCTACGCTACAAGATGGTGATATCATTGCGCTAGAGCCTGGAGAATATAAAATTGAAAAAGATGTCGAAGTTAACAAGACGGTGACTATTCAAGGGTATAGACCTGCGGATAAGCCAGTCTTAAAGGGATTGGTAATAAAAGTAAAAGGCGGTGCTGGATTGACGATTAAAGATGTCATTATGGATGGTACAGGAAATCCTTCACAAAATCAATCTATATTCTACGATGAAGATATGACTTCAGCATATGGAGAATTATCTATTGAAAATTCTGAATTCAAAAATTATGTGAAAGGATTATTATATGTCAATAAAAAAGTGCGGATCTCTAAAGCGACTTATTCCAACAATTTGATTTATAATATCGAATGTGCTGGGGGTGATTTTATTGACTTCCGTAATGGCTTGGCAGATGAGTTCTATTTCCGTAATAATACGGTTTATAATTCAGCGCTTGCAAGAGATTTGTTCCGTATGGATGCTGGCGGTAGTACCAATTTCCCTGGTATCCAATCGAAGATTTACATAGAAAATAATATTTTCCATAAGGTGTTAGCTGGTACTTCAAATCGTATGTTGTATATACGTTTGGCTTCGCATCAAATCTATTTTAGCAAGAATATTGTTTCAGAATCAAATGGTATGCATAGTAATCAAGGAGCAACGACTATTACTTTGATGAGCCTAAATAATTATCACAATGCGCCGAACTTTACAGGAAGTACAGCATCGGGTGCGAAAAATGATACAGGAAATTTCACCTTGTTGAATCCTCAATTTTCAAATGCGGATGCAGGAAACTTTACGCTGGGTAATTTGGATTTAAAACTCAATGGAATTGGTCCAGAGCGTTGGAGAAATTAAGATAAAATAATGATGAATTTTGTTCGGCTTTACCATGCTGTTAAGGTAGTAATGTTGTTAGGGGCTACGGTATTTTTATTCGTGTATTGTTCAAAGAGCGCGAATACGAGTGATGTAGAACCTCCAACTGAAGAATTGATAGCCCCGCAAGGGATTCAGGTAGAGCCGAACATTTCCTCTGCTTTAGTAAAATGGAACGTCGTTTCAGGGGCGGAGGGATATAGGTTAGAATTGTCTTTGAACAATTCCTTTACAGAAATTATCACTTCTACAAGTATGGTAACCAATACTACCTATACTTTTGATAATTTAAGTCAGCAGACAAAATATTACGTGCGTATTCGCGCTATAAAAAGTAAACCTACAAACCAATATTCCAGCTGGACAGTAACCGATTTTATGACCAATGGATTGCCACAGGAAGAAGAGTTGGCTTTTCCAGGTGCATTAGGTTTTGGAAAAATGACCAGTGGAGGAAGAGGAGGTAAAGTTATCAAAGTAACCAATCTAAATGACTCAGGCCCTGGAAGTCTTCGCGATGCCATAAATCAAAGCGGTAAACGTATTGTCATCTTCGAGGTTTCGGGAAATATAAAACTGCAAAGCCGTTTAGTCATTCGTAATGGAGATTTAACGATAGCAGGACAGTCAGCTCCGGGTGATGGAATTTGTATCCAAAATTATGAAGTGTATTTGGATGCTGATAACGTGATAATACGCTACTTACGCTTCAGATTAGGAGATGAAACGCAGCAGGAAACCGACGCTATCTGGGGACGTTATCGCCAAAATATTATTATTGATCATTGCTCGATGAGTTGGTCTATTGATGAGTGTGCTTCATTCTATGCAAACAAAAATTTCACCATGCAATATTGTTTGCTTGCCGAAAGCTTAAACAAATCTTTCCATGAAAAAGATGATCATGGGTATGGAGGTATTTGGGGAGGAAATAAAGCATCTTTTTACTTCAATTTATTGGCACATCACAATAGCCGAAACCCTCGATTTGATGGTGGAAACCGACCTGGCACAGGTGGGCTTAGTCCGGTCGGAAAAGATGTGGTAGATTTTAGATTCAACGTATTGTATAATTGGCGCGGAAACTCTATTTATGGAGGAGAAAATGGCGAGTATAACATCTTAAATAATTACTTTAAAGCAGGTCCTGCGACACCTGATAACAAAAGGAATCGTATTCTAGAAGTTTCAAAAGAGAATGGCGCCGCTTATGCGCCGGGTTATGGAAGATTTTTTGTAGAAGGAAATTATGTGTTTGGAATCACATCTATTTCACAACAAAATTGGTCTGGAGGAATTGTCTTTAGTTCTGGGACTAATCAAAGTTTGGTACAAGCGCTTCAGCCTTTTGAACCGATATGGGCAGCCGAGCAACCTACAGCGGAGCAGGCTTATCAAACAGTGTTAGAAAAATCAGGAGCCTCGTACAAACGTGATGCGGTGGATAGTCGAATTGTCGATGAAGTCCGAAATGGTACTTATACTTATAAAGGTTCAAAAACAGGATTTTTAGGTATTATTGATTCGCAAACAGATGTGGGCGGATGGCCAATACTAAATACGCAGACTGTGCCTTTAGACACAGATGGGGATGGTATGCCAGATGATTGGGAAAAATCAAAGGGACTAGATCATACCAAACCGAATGCGGATGGAAGAGATTTAAGTTTGGTGTATGATAATATTGAAGTCTATTTGAATAGTTTGGTCGGACATTTATATAATCCTGAAATAAACTCATCTATCTTATTTACGGTCGGAATAAACCACGGGTGAAAATACCAAAATGTATGCGGAGAATGCTCAAAATGTAACTCATCGTATGAAATTCCCCATTTTTTGTAGTACTGCATCAAATCATACTTTCCTGCGCTGAATCGTTTGAAACCACTGGTTATAAAAAGCATAGGCGCAGAATTTTTGGAGAGATGAGTAAGGGCGGAAGCTTGCTTCCAATTTTGTGCTGCCCCAATAGAATCTCCACCTAACCATTCGGCAGCCATTGTTCCTTCTTGGGCATCTGGATGACTAAACGACAATAGACCATCTATATTTATTACTGCTTTGACATTTGGACTGATACTGTTTTTATTGGCTTTTGTCGCAGCGTACTTATTTAATACCCCAATCAAAGAAGCGAGTTGTCCACCAGAAGAGGTTCCTAAACAGATAATATTATTGCGATGAATAGCATACTGTGCCGCTTTTTTTTTCATCCAGCGAATGGCATCTTGTAAATCTTCAACAGCAGCTGGGTATTTAGCTTCGAGCGAAAGCCTATATTCTACAGCAAAGCAAGTATACCCTTTTTTTGCTAGGGCTTTGGCCAGCTCGTGCATATGTGTCTTATCACCTGTTTTCCATCCTCCACCATGAATCAGTAAAATTCCAATATTTTTTCCTTCTGCTAAAGGTTGAAAAACATCAACTGTTAGCTCTCGTTGGGCTATATTTTTATAAACAATATCCTTCTTAATCTTCAGATTGTTGGTATCTGCCAGAGCAATTTCAATATGAGGAAATTTCTTCTTCTCTTTCTCAAAAGTTCCTTTGACAGTGAAAGAAGTATCTCGTGGAAAGGACTTTTGCGCCCACAAATGCGAAGTACAGTGCAGGAATACAAAAAGCAAGACGAATAATTTACTAAAGCTCATGTCTAGGTTATATTGCAAGTGGATTCCAATCTTTGAAGATGTTTTCTATCGTATATTTTTGAGCTTCAGCATCTGTCAATTGGTGAGACCAAGTTACGCGTTTGTCAATACTGGCTGCGCCCGGTCCTTCATTTTTGAATTCCGCATAGTAAGCCGTTTTATTTTTGTCTGGGAAATTTTTGTCTCCTGCCCAAGGATCCCAGCCAGTTGGCGTAATGTGACTACCTAATTTACATTGCATAAAAACTGTTTTTGCATATGGTCGCCAAGGTCTACCCAAATAAACTTTATTCACACTGTTATCAGAAGCTACTATATTACACTTATAAAATACAAAGCCAAATTCATCATGCTGAGTCGTTGAGGCAGCCGTAATATAAGAGTTGACAAGACTTTCAATGGTACAATGCTGGAAATAAGCTGTTGTCGCACCGAAAATAAAATCGGTTGTTCCTTTGATATAGCAGTTATCTACAAACACGCGGACGCCAGCTTTGGAAAGATAAAATGTATCCTGATTACCAAATAAATTACAATTCAACACTTTGATGCGGTCTCCTTCAGTGTGTAATGCAACGGCTTGTCCTACACGTCCTGCAGTATTTTCAATCGTTAAATTTTCTACCGTACAATCATCACCAGCTATGCGAAGGGTATAAGTCGTATATGTTGTATGAAATTCCTGCCCACTCACATCTTTATTTTCCATCTTTTTGCCCGAATAATCATCGTAGCGAATTACAGTGTTTTCGCGATCTAGACCGCGTAGAATAATATTTCTCTTTTGTATGGGAATAGTCACCTTCTCAATGTAGGTGCCTGGATGAATATTTATCACCACTGGAAATTCTGCAAAATCTCTGACTTCATTGATTGCATCCTGGATGGTCGTAAAATCTTCCGTTCCATCGGTGCTCACGCCGATTTCAAATTTATTATCCATTGTTTGAGCACAAATGGTAAAACAACTTACTGATAGTAAAAGGACTAAAACAGATAATATTCTTGAAATGTACATAGGAGTTTATTTTTCATTGGTTAAAACAAGAATACTAAATATCTCTTAGCACATCAACTCTATTTTATGCAATCGTTCTCGATAACGTTTCCGTATTTATTCCATTGAATACTAGTATTTTGGTGGTAAATTGTGTCTTGAAAATAACCCATATGAAAAGCATCTTTATTACTGCCATTACTATTATGGTGGCTTTTGTATTTTTCAGTTTTTTAGAACAAAGGAAGATAAATGTTTGGATGATAGGTGATTCGACAATGGCGATTAAGGTAGTCAACAAATATCCTGAAACAGGCTGGGGGGTACCCTTTGCCCAAATGTTTACGGATAATGTGCTGGTAAGAAATCACGCTAAAAATGGTAGAAGCACCAAATCATTTAAAAATGAAGGATTGTGGAAAGAAGTCTATGAAAATATAAAGAAAGGTGATTATGTCTTCATACAATTTGGACACAACGATGAGAAAGTTGATAAACCTGCGGTTGGGGTGACACCAAAGGAATTTGAAGCTAATCTGCAGGAGTATGTAGAATTGGTACAATCCAAGCAGGCTAAGCCGATATTGTTGACACCCATTGCCCGACGCAAGTTCGAACAGGGCCAATTGCAGGAAACGCATGGTGAATATGCAACTATTGCTTGCTCACTTGCGCAGAAGCTAAATGTTCCTTGTATTGATTTGCGAAGTCTGACTAACAAGCTCCTAAGTGAAATGGGAGAGGCAGAATCCAAATCATTATTCCTTCATTTAGATGCGGGAGATCACAATTATCCAAGCGGGGTGCAAGATAATACCCATTTGAATCAACAAGGAGCGCAAAAGATAGCGGAGCTAGTGGTTCAGGAAATAAAAAGACAAAAAATAACTTTACAAGACTACTTGAAATAAGTCCTTACGAAGACAACGATTGCATAGAATACACTTTTTTTAAAAGTTTTATCAACGTAAATTGTTGATAGCGATAACCAAAATATAATATATGATGATGTTACTTAGAAAATTTGCTAAAGAATTCTTAGTGCCCTTAGGTACTACTTTAAGTTTGCTTTTTGCTACAACGAGTATTGTTCAAGCGCAACAACCGTCTCTTCCCGTGATTAAAACAACATCCTTTAGAGCCGATACGGTGAATATAAAAGATTTTGGTGCAAAAGGCGATGGACAATTTTTGAATTCCGATGCTATTAATAAAGCGATAATTGCTATCAATCAACGCGGAGGTGGTGTGGTATTGGTTCCTGCTGGATTGTGGCTTACTGGCCCTATTGAAATGAAAAGCAATGTCAACTTGCATGTTTCGCGTGAGGCTATTCTTTTGTTTTCAAAAAACTTCGATGATTATAAATTGGTGGAATCCAACTGGGAAGGTCAGCCTGCTTGGCGAAATCAAAATCCTATTTCAGGGAAAAATCTTGAAAATATAGCTATTACTGGAAAAGGAGTAATCGATGGTAATGGTGGAGTTTGGCGTATGGTCAAGCGTAATAAAATGACGGATTCGCAATGGAAAAAACTAGTTTCTTCTGGTGGCGTAGTGGATGAGAAAGCGAAGATTTGGTATCCTTCTGAAGGATCCATGAAAGGTGCTTTAGAAAATCGTGGAGGAACCATTAAGCCTGGACTTACAAAAGAAGACTTTCTGGATGTCAAAGATTTCCTAAGACCAAATTTGTTGGTTTTCACGGCGTGTAAAAGAGTTTTAATAGAAGGAGTTACCATACAAAATTCTGCAGCGTGGAATTTACATCCCTTGATGTGTGAAGATGTCACGCTACGTGATGTACTGGTGCGTAATCCTTGGTATGCACAGAATGGCGATGGTGTAGATATAGAATCCTGTAAAAATGTGTTGGTAGAGGACTGTACGTTTGATGTAGGTGATGATGGTATCTGTATCAAGTCGGGTCGTGATAAAGCTGGACGCGATCGCGGTATGCCAACCGAAAATGTGATTATCCGCCGTTCGGTAGTATATCATGCGCACGGTGGTTTTGTCATTGGTAGTGAAATGAGCGGTGGTGCGCGTAACATTTGGGTGGAAGATTGTTCTTTTATCGGGACGGATATTGGTTTGCGTTTCAAAACAAAAAGAGGACGTGGTGGTGTCGTAGAAAATATTTTTATCAATAATATCAATATGGTTGGTATTCCAGGAGAAGCCATTCTTTTTGATATGTATTATGAGGCTGTAGATCCTATTCCACTTTTGGGGGATGAGAAAAAGGAAGTGAAAGTCGTAAAGCTTCCTGTAACTGAAGAAACACCTCAATTCCGAAACTTTTCTATTAAAAATGTCCATGTAAGTGGCGCCGATAAAGGAATTTTCTTTAGAGGTCTTCCTGAAATGCATGTCAAAAACATAACCTTAGAAAATATAAATATAGACGCCAAAAACGGGATAGAAATTATTTCGGCTTCTGATATCAGTCTGAAAAATGTCCGTGTACATACAGATAACAGCAGTCCTTTTGTCCAGATCGCAGATAGTGAAAATATCAGTTTTGAGAATTTGACGCCAATGAATGAGGTGGATTTATTGTTCCGTGTATCAGGTGATGAAAGTAAAAACATCCGTGCTACGGGAACTGAATTAAAAGGCGTAAAAAAGAAAACTGAATTTGTAGGTGGAGCGAATGCGAAAGCATTGAAAATGTAATGGATATGAAGAAAATTTTTGTAGCAATAATTCTCTTATTGGTAAGTGTGACGATTAGTTTGGCACAAATGCCATATTACGAGCGAATGGCGAATACCACGGTGGAGAAGGTGGTCGTGGAATCGAAGTTCTCCACAAATAAGGGACTGAAATGGACGTACGATTTAGGTGTTCCTTTGGAAGGTATGTTGGAAGTGTGGAGAACCACAGCCAATGGTACATATTTCAATTTCGTCAAACAGTGGATGGATAAGTATGTAGACAAAGAAGGAAATATTTTGAATTACTCACCCGAGGAATTCAATATTGATCATGTAAAGAATGGAAAAGTCCTTTTGGCTTTGTTCAAAGCTACAGGCGACAAAAAGTATTTAAATGCTTGTCATAAGCTTTTTGCACAAATGGAAAAGCACCCACGAACTAAGGAAGGAGGGTTTTGGCACAAGAAAATTTATCCATATCAAATGTGGTTGGATGGCTTATACATGGCACAGCCTTTTCTGACAGAATACGCTTCATTGCTCGAGAAGCCTGAATTGTACGATGATATTGTTAACCAATTTGTGTGGATGGAGAAGAATGCAAAAGACCCAAAAACAGGTTTGTTGTATCACGGATGGGATGAATCGCGTAAAGAGCGTTGGGCAAATCCACAGACGGGTTTATCTCCGCATTTCTGGGCTAGAGGTATGGGCTGGTTTGTTTTCGCTTTAGTCGATGTGTTGGATAATTTTCCAAAAAGTCATCCAGGCCACGAAAAATTGATCGGTATTTTGCAGCGGACAATGGAGGCTGTAGCAAAGTATCAAGATCCCAAATCGGGCGTATGGTATGATATTGTGGATTTAGCGGATAGGGAAGGAAACTACCATGAAGCATCTGCTTCGAGCATGTTTACGTATGCGATGGCAAAAGGCCTTCGAAAAGGATATTTACACAAAAAATATTTAACCAATCTTGAGAATGCGCACGCAGGATTAATTAAAGAATTTGTGGAGGAGGTATCGCCCACCCAAATCAATTTAAATAAGGTCGTTGCCGTGTCTGGATTAGGAGGTAGCAAAAATTACCGTGATGGTAGTTTTGAATATTACATGAGTGAACCTGTAATTTCCAATGATCCTAAAGGTGTCGGGCCTTTTATGTTAGCAACTATTGAATTTGAAAAGCTCCAAAAGAGCGAACAGACCGCTAAATCTCCTCGAGTAACACTGGATAATTATTACAATAATGAATACAAAGAATTTGTTCCAGGTTTGAAAAGACCTTACCATTATTTGTGGGATGGACATGATTTTAATGGTTTTTATATTCTAGGATCTGTATTTGAAACTTATGGTGCTAAATTATCAACCTTGAGAGAAGCTCCAACAGCTAAAAACCTTAAAAATTCAGACATCTTCATCATTGTGGATCCGGATACAGAAAAGGAAACCGAAAATCCTAATTATATGGACGCAAAGGCAGCGAAGTCTCTAGCTGATTGGGTAAAAAAAGGTGGAGTCTTGGTTCTTTTATTAAATGACCAGGGCAATTGTGATTTGGATAAAATCAACTTACTGAGTACTAAGTTCGGTATGAAGTTCAATCAGGACAGCAGAAATAGAGTGCAAGGTCGAAATTTCGAGGAAGGTGCAGTACTGTTAACCCCTAATGAGATCTTTCAAAAAACTTCCAAACTATATTTAAAGGAAATCTCCACTATACAGATCACAGCGCCAGCGAAAGCTTTGGTGCAAGATGGCAATGATACGCTTATGGCTGTGGCCAAATATGGTAAAGGAACTGTTTTCGCAGTCGGTGACCCATGGTTGTATAATGAATATGTGGATGGGCGCAAATTGCCTGCTGATTTTCAGAACTTTTCGGCAGCTCATGAATTGGTACAATGGTTAATTAAACAGGCAAGATAGGTATGAGATTGATTTTAAGTGTATTGTGGTTATGTGTAATGACAGGTTGTATGGCTCAAAAAACACCACCATCACCTAGTGATGTTTGGGATAGAATGCTGGTGTATCAATTGCCAAATGGTGGGTGGGCAAAACATTATACTGACGGAACTGCTGTCGATTATTCCAAACCCATTACTTCTATTTTAAAATCAAAAATTGCAACAGATGGTATTTATGCCACAATAGATAATCATGCCACGACAAGAGAAATTCAAGCCTTAGCTGAAGGTTTTCAAAAAACATCAAAAAAGCAATACAAAGATGCAATCGTAAAAGGTATCAACTACCTGCTGTCTGCGCAATATGAAAATGGTGGATTTCCGCAATATTTCCCTGATACGCGCAATTATCGCAGTCAAATAACTTTCAATGATAATGCGATGATCAATGTCCTTACGCTTTTGCGTGAGGTAGGCTCCGAAAGTGATTTATATAATTTTATTGACGTAGATCTTCGTGTGAAAGCACAACAAGCGGTTGAGAAAGGCATTGATTGCATACTTCGTGCTCAGGTCGTTGTGAATGGACAACTTACAATTTGGGCGGCACAATATGATGAAAACCTCAAACCAGCACAAGCTCGTAAGTTTGAGCCAGTGTCTCTCACTTCTAGTGAATCGGTTGGTATTGTACGTTTTTTAATGAAGGAAAAACCCTCTCAGCAAATCATTTTAGCTATTGAAAGTGCCATAAAATGGTTTGAGAATAACAAAATTGAGGGCTATAGGTTTGATACAGTGAAAAAACCTAATGGTAAAATGGAGCGAAAATTAGTGCCGGATTCTAGTTCTGTAGTTTGGAGCCGTTTCTATGAAATCGGGACGAGCAAACCCATATTTGGAGACCGTGATGACACGGTGCATTATAATTTTGATGAAATATCCGAAGAGCGTAAAAATGGATATGCATGGTTTGGAGAATGGCCGCTCAATCTTATTAAAAATAATTACCCTAAATGGTTAAAATCAATTCAATCTAATAAATAAAAACATTACATTTTATATGAACATCTTGTCTCCCGAAATACTTCATGAGATATCAACAGACAAAGTCTTATTGCCAACTTCAGAATCTTTTAGCTATCCTGAGAAAGTGTTGCAATTTGGAACTGGCGTACTTTTGAGAGGATTGCCTGATTATTATATCGATAAAGCAAACAAACAACGAATTTTCAAGGGCCGAGTAGCGGTTGTCAAATCCACTTCTTCTGGAGGTATACAAGACTTCGTGGAACAAAAAGGAATTTTTACACTTTGTGTAAAAGGTCTTTCAAATGGCAATGTGGTTGAAGAATATATTGTTAATAATTCCATTACTCGTGTATTGGAAGCCACCTCAGATTGGCCAGAGATAATTAAAATTGCAAAATCCGCGGACTTGGAAGTTGTGATTAGTAACACTACCGAAGTAGGTATTGTGAGCAGTGATGACAAAGTAGGAGATAATCCACCTAATTCCTTTCCAGGAAAATTATTAAGTGTCTTATATCATCGCTATCAATATTTCAATGGAGATGTAGAAAAGGGTCTAGTTATCTTACCTACGGAACTTATTTCCGATAATGGAATAAAATTGAAAGATATTGTCTTGTCTTTATGTGATAAAAATAACTTAGGCGAGGATTTCAAAAATTGGTTGCTAGTCGCGAATGATTTCTGTAGCACCTTAGTAGACCGTATTGTGCCAGGAAAGTTGCCAACCGTGGAGCACGAAGCGGTAGAAAAGTATCTGGGATACCAAGATAACCTCATGATTATGGCTGAACCATTTGCCTTATGGGCGATTGAATCGGATTCGGATCGTGTCAAATCCAAACTTTCTTTTGCGCAGACAGATTCGAGTGTGATTATTGTGCCTTCAATCAACAAATACAAAGAAATTAAACTTCGTTTGTTGAATGCTACGCATACATTTAGCTGTGCTGCAGCCTTGCTTTCTGGCGTGAAAACAGTGAAAGAAGCCATGCAGGATGATCTTTTCACAGTTTACGTGAAAAATCTGATGACACAAGAAATTGGACCTTCTATAATTGATTCAGAACTAACCGAAGAAGATGTGACCGCATTTTCTAATAGTGTGATTGATAGATTCAGCAATCCATTTTTGGAACACCAATGGTCAGCTATTGCGATGAATTATCCCTCGAAAGTAGCTATGCGTTGTGTTCCATTATTAAGTAAGTGGTATGCAAAGCACACTGAAACGCCTAAATACATGGCTTTGGGTATTGCAGCATTTTTGAAAATGCAGGCGCAAAATGAAAATAAATCAGTTGATGAATTGATTAATGATCAATCAATCTGGGGTGAAGATTTGAATACTTATCCAGATTTTGTGGAAAGCATTAATAAAAATTTAGAACAAATAGCCGATAGGGGAATTTTAAAAGCAATAGCAGCGAATTTATAAATGAAATCAAAAGTATTACGTATTCATTCGGATGATAATGTGTTGGTAGCACTTAAGGATTTGGCTGCTGGAGAAAGTGTGTTTTTTGAAGGTACAGAATATGTGCTAAAGGAAGAAATACCAGCAAAACACAAGTTCTTTATGCAGGATATGCAACCTCAGGATGAAGTGAAAATGTATGGTGTATTGGTTGGTAAAATTCAGTTCCCTGTTTTGCAGGGTATGCGTATGTCTGTAGAAAACACCAAACATGCCGTTGAGCCTTATGAATTTAGACCTTACAATCAAGGAGAATGGAACGCTCCAGACGTTTCCAGATTTGCTAATCGTACGTTTAAAGGTTATGTGCGAGAAGATGGACGTGTGGGCACAGCGAATTATTGGCTATTTATTCCAACGGTATTTTGTGAAAATCGAAATTTAGACGTGATCAAAGAGGCGTTATATGATGTACTGGGGTATTCGGTGACGGATAAATATAAACTTTTCACGCAAGGATTGTTGGAAGCTTATAATGAAGGAAAGGATATAAGAGATTTTGACACTTTAGATATAAGTCTTGCAGTAAATAAAAAAAATCGTGTATTTGAAAATGTCGATGGTATTAAATTCTTAAATCATCAAGGTGGTTGCGGTGGTATTCGTCAAGATGCTGCGGTGCTTGGTAAATTATTAGCTGCCTATGCTGATCATCCTAACGTTGCTGGAATCACTATTTTGAGTTTAGGATGTCAAAATCTGCAGCTTCAAGAATTAGTGGATGAGATTAAACAAAGAAATCCTAACTTTAATAAACCGTTATATACTTTCGAGCAACAAAAATCTATTAGCGAGCAGGATATGGTAAAGCAAGCTATCAGACAAACTTTTGAAGGTTTAACTTATATTAACCAATTCACTCGCCAAGAAGTTCCTTTGAGTAAGTTAACTTTAGGTGTAAAATGTGGTGGAAGCGATGGGTTTAGTGGAATTTCGGCTAACCCAGCTGTAGGTTATACTTCTGATCTGTTGGTGGCTTTGGGAGGGAAAGTATTATTAGCTGAATTTCCGGAGCTTTGTAGCGCGGAACAAAACCTAATTGACCGTACTATCGAGCCAGAGGCTGCGCATAAATTCATTAAGCTTATGCGCGCTTATAGCGATTCTGCAGAGCGAGTGGGTTCAGGATTTCATATGAATCCTTCTCCTGGAAATATCAGGGATGGCTTGATTACGGACGCTATTAAAAGTAGTGGTGCAGCCAAAAAAGGAGGAACCTCTCCTGTAGTGGATGTACTGGATTATACAGAGGAAGCCACTAAGCCAGGATTGAATTTGGTATGTACACCAGGTAATGATGTCGAAGCTACTACAGGTAAAACGGCTTCTGGTGCTACGTTGATTTTGTTTACCACAGGATTGGGTACGCCAACAGGAAATCCTATTTGTCCAGTGATAAAAGTGGCAACAAATAATGAGCTAGCACAACGTATGGCAGATATCATAGATATCAATACCGGTCCTATTATCGATGGCGAAAAGACCATTGAGCAGATGGGTGAAGAAATATTAGAATATTGTATCAAAGCCGCTAGCGGAGAGGTTACACCGAAAGCTGTGCTTTTAAACCAAGATGATTTTATTCCTTGGAAACGAGGAGTCAGCTTATAGAATTATAAACGATTATGAAAAATTTTTTAGACGATAATTTTCTGCTTCAAACTCGCACCGCCCAAGAGTTATATCACAATTACTCGAAAGCGATGCCAATTATTGATTATCACAACCATTTGATTCCTGAGCAAATTGCCAATAATACGCAATTTGAAAATATTACACAGGTATGGTTGAATGGCGATCACTACAAATGGCACGCTATGCGTACCAATGGTGTGAATGAAAAGTATATTACAGGTGATGCCTCAGATAAAGATAAATTCTTGAAATGGGCTGAAACCGTTCCTTATACCATGCGTAATCCATTGTATCATTGGACACATCTGGAATTGCAACGTTATTTTGGAATTGAAGATTTATTAGGTCCTAAGACAGCAGAAAGTATTTGGGAGAAGACCAAAGAAAAATTAGCAACTCCAAATTATTCGGTACGTGGATTATTGAAGATGATGAATGTGGAGGTTGTTTGTACTACAGACGACCCAATCGATAGTTTAGAATATCATCAGCAATTTGCTCAACAGAACGAAACATTCAAAATGCTTCCTGCATTTCGTCCGGATAAAGCGATGAATTCGGATGATGTTCAGGCATTAAATGGTTATATCAATCAATTGGAGCAGGTTGTAAATAAATCTATAGGCACCCTGCAAGAATATTTGGATGCTTTGAAATCAAGACATGATTTCTTTGCAGCAAATGGCTGTTCAGTTTCGGATCACGGACTCGAACAAATTTATGCTGAAGATTATACAGAAGAAGAAATTGCGCAAATTTTCAATAAAATAAGATTAAATCAAGAAATTACTTACCTAGAGAACCTAAAATTCAAATCCGCAATGCTTGTGTATTTTGCGCATTGGGATCATGAAAAAGGTTGGGTACAGCAATATCATTTAGGGGCATTACGTAATAATAATGCGCGTATGCTTCGTGTAAATGGTCCAGATACAGGTTATGATTCTATAGGCGATTTTAGTCAAGCAAGGGCGTTGTCCAAATTTTTGAATAGACTAGACAACCAAGATAAATTAACAAAGACTATTTTGTACAACCTAAATCCTGCAGATAATGAATTAATGGCCACCATGATTGGTAATTTCAATGATGGTTCTATTGCAGGTAAAGTGCAATTCGGTTCTGCTTGGTGGTTTTTGGATCAAAAAGACGGGATGACAAAACAAATCAATACGCTCTCAAATATGGGGCTTTTGAGCCGTATGGTAGGTATGCTGACAGATTCTCGCTCATTCCTATCTTTTCCTAGACATGAGTACTTTAGACGTTTATTATGCGATATTTTCGGTCAAGATATTGAAAATGGAGAGCTTCCTAACGACATCGAGTGGATTGGTAAGTTGGTTAAGGATATTAGCTATTATAATGCGAAAGAATATTTTAAATTTTAATTTTTCGATACGGAATAATACGATTTAGTAATAGAGAGTTACATTAAATGGGGTAGGTGTGACGAATCTAATTCATTGCGCCTGCTTTTACTTTTCAAAAAATTTAGGTATACTTACCTAAATTACCTTATTATGTCTTTCCAAAAATATACCTTAAAAGATATTGCTAAAGCGCTTAATTTATCTACTTCTACCGTTTCTAGAGCGTTAAGAGATAGTTATGAAATTAGTGAAGAGACGAAGAAAAAGGTGCTGTCCTATGCGCAAAAGATAAACTTTCAAGTAAATCCCATTGCACGTAGTCTAAAAGAAAGACGAAGTAATACTATTGGTGTAATTGTTAGCGAAATCTCCAACAATTTTTTTTCTCAAGTAATTGAAGGTATTGAATCTGTGGCATATGATAGAAACTATCAGGTTGTAATTACGCAATCACATGAGAATAATAAGCGCGAAAAACTGTTGGTTGAACATTTATTCAAACGTTCCATTGATGGTTTATTGATGACGCTTTCAGCAGAGTCAAATGAAACTGAATATTTAGAAGATTTAGTTAAAAGTGGATTTCCTTTAGTTTTTTTTGATCGTGTACCTGAAACTTTTGATGCACATAAAGTCATTGCCGACAATAAAAAAGGCGGGGTAGAAGCTGTAGAATATCTAGTAAGAAAGGGTTGCAGAAGAATAGCGCATATCACAGGGAATCATAATCTTTCTACCAATAGAGAACGACTAGATGGATTCAAAAAGGGACTAAAAGCCAATGGTTTTCCTTTTGAAGAAGAATCTGTGAGGTATTGCCCGCATGGAGGAGCAGATGCAGGTGAGATGGAGAGAGCAGTGCAAGAACTTGAGTCCTATGGTTACGACGGAATTTTTATTTCGGGAGATAGATTAACAACGGGATATTTACAAGCATTAAATAGATTGGGAGGTTTGGAAAATAAAAAGCATAGAATCGTAGGATTTACAAACTCTAAAGTATTCGAAATTTTTAATCCACCTATTGCAGCTATAAAACAACCCGCAATCGAGATGGGTGAAAAAGCTGCTAAATTGCTTATTGCACAGATTGAAGCAAAGTATCCCATGGAAGAATATGAAACCATTATGCTTCCAATTGAGATGGCCAGCAAATAATTGGCATTAATATTGATTGTTATGGAATGTTATAAAGAAACTTAAAATATGGGAATGGGCACACGTTAGCGTGTGCCTTTTTGTTATAATTGTTTTTAACCATTAGAAAATGAGATTATTTTGGATTTTTTGAATAATCAAATATGATTATTTCAATTTATTATAAATTAATAGAGAGGTTGAAATCAATTTTTCCAACCTCTCTAAAACGCGTTATTTGTATTTAAATTAATACCCCATCACATCAACTTCTGCTAAATGTGTGTAATTTTGGCCACCAAAAGAGTCCTTTAGATCTAGCTTGATTTTTTTCAAATATTGGGGGGTAATTTCGAATATTTGCATTTCGTCATTGAACTGTTGCATAACTTGATTGGAAACTAATGTTATCCAAGTCGTACCATCTTGGCTTCCTAAGATATCAAAAGTTTTAAAGCCTGTAGAATTCGCTTGCCTTTTGGTAATTCCTATTTTAGTAGCATATATTTCTTCCCCAAAGTCAATCTCAGCCCAATGAGGATAGTTTGGTGATCCACTACCATATGGAGTATGCCAAAACGTATTTATATTGCCGTCTATTATTGCTCCAGGTATACCAATTGATTCTCCTGTGTGAATTGTTGAAACTTTTGCCGTCCACTTAGTTTTAGGTTTTAGTCTTTCAACAACTGCTGCATAATAAAAAATAGTGCTATTGCCCTCCCTAAATTTATAACCTTGATTATTACTCGCTGTAAGAGCAAGCATATATTCCTTTGTTAGGTCAAATTTTTCAGGTTTATACGTTAAAGTTATAAATTCAGAGCTGGTCGTTCCTGACTTAATATCTGTGCTGGATATGTCAAGCGAAAACGCATCAGCAGGAAAAGGCAGTAGTGGTTGTAGACCTCTGTTTTGTCTAATTTTATTTAAGCTATCTAATGCTTTTTGATCTTGTGAAATTGTAATCTTCAAATCTTCAGCAGGGTAACCGACACCACCATAATTTACTCTGAATACATCTTTTCGTTCCTCAACTTGAGGAAACAAAATTAAATCTTGTTGACCGTTTGCTGCCTTCTGTACACTTAACCACGCTTGCTCACGCGTATCATTTAATTGGTCATATGTCGGAACGCTTTCTTTGCACGAAAACAAAGCGGTGAAACTTACATAGATGATAAATAATGATTTATTTAATTTTTTCATGATTTTTAAATTAATAACCAGGAATTTGGACTAAAGCTTTGTTTCGATCAATTTCCATTTGATGCCAAGGCATAAAATAATTTTTATCGTTCCAGTCCGCTCTTTCTACAGCAACGACACGTTGATGAAATGCAGGGTCGCTTAGATGTGTCCCCTTTGACATATCCATACCTGTGATGGTTCCTCCTTGATAATAGCCCTCTTGATCTGCTACTTTCCATCGCCTAACATCAAAATATCTCTTACCCTCAAAACATAATTCGATACGACGCTCCATTCTTATGTGCTCGCGCATCTGAGCTTGAGATAAACCAGAGGCTAAAGACGGTAATCCTGCTCGGTTACGTATCTTATTAAGGTAAATTAATATATCTGGATTATTTGGCTCTGCCTCATTCAATGCTTCCGCATAATTTAAGTAAAGCTCAGATAGTCTGATTAACATAGCAACCCTATTTGTAGTAGTAGATGGATTAAATCCATATCCTGGATGAATATTTTTTCTAGCAGTGTAACCAGTCTTTGGCCAGTCACGAGGAGCGCCATTTTTTCCTGAATTTCCTGTTGAATAATATTCTACGCGATTCATACCAGATTTTGCAACACCTGGGATTTTGGATCCATTGAAGGTAATATATGCATAAAAGCGAGGCTCCCTATTGGTGTACATTGTATTTGTGCCAGATACGTAATAATCTGTATTTGCATTTACGTATGTGTTTTCATTATAAGTTGCACTCTGACTTATCGTACTACCATCGGCCATTCTAAAATCATCAACTAATTCTTGTGGTACTGCTAAACCATTATATGGTGTACCTACAACAGCCCTTGGCGAAGCATGTCTCTCCCACTGTTCTCTTTGAGTACTTGGCCTTATCCATATTCCCTCTTTTTGATAACCATCCCAGAATAAATCTCGTGTAGAAAGAAATCCTGTTTCAAAAGTACTGTTGCCATTTCTCACAAATAAATCTTTACCATTAGCCAATGCTAAATCAATAGCAACCTTTGCTTGTGTTGCTGCAGCTTTCCATTTACTAGCGTCGTATGATTGATTAATTAATTGTTTACCATCAAGATTTTTCCAATTGGCTAAATCTGTATTCCCATTATACAATGGACTAGCATGAAATAGTGTAATTTCAGATTTTAATGCCTCAGCTACCATTTTATTTATACGTCCTAATTGAGAGCCATCAGGTGTAGAGGTGTTTTGCTGGTAATGTTCTACTGGCAAATCAATTAATGCTTCGTTAATTAAGTCGAGTACAAATGTTACACACTCATCCCAAGAGCTTCTTGGAATTTGATAATTATCAGCACCTGCTTCATCTACATTCATGGGTAGCAACACTGCAGGTCCATGCATTTTCATTACTAACCAATAATAATAGGCGCGTAAGAATTTTGCTTCAGCTTTATACTGCTTTACTATGGTAGGACCATTTTCAGTTATTAATAATTCATCACATTTATCAACATTATCAATAAAAATCTGGCATTGCCTTATTTTATTATAATAATCTACATATGAGGTGTTTACATTGTCGGCAGAAAGTGCGCCTGAATTTTGTGCGAATTCTTGCCAGTTTGAAATATCCATCTCATCTGTAATTGATGAAAAGTAAAAAGCATACGGTTGATCCCAAATGTCAGGAATACGTGCATATAGTCCTCCCCAATAATTCTCAGTTTGCGCACGATTTGAAAAAATAGTTTCAATATTTAATAAATTGTCTGGTTGGGCATCAAAAAATTTATCGTTACAGCTATTATGTGTTATTGTAGCAATCCCCAACAGTAAGGCAAACGTTATTTTTTTATAATTAAATTTCATAGTAATCTTATTTAAAGTTCAATCTTAATCCGACATTGTATACCCTTGTTATTGGATATGCAGTTCCCCTTCCGTCACCCAACTCTGGATCCCAAAAGTCCCATCGAGAAATGGTAAATAAGTTAGTTCCATTTGCATAAATTCGCATCTTTGCAACACCCACTCGAGATAACCATGATTTATTTTCAAAGTTATATCCAAATTCTGCCTGTTTAAGACGTATAAAATCAGATCTTTTTAGCCACCAGGTGCTTGTATAGTAGTTTGTAGTCACAGTTTCGTTTGTGGATAATCTTGGGTAAAGAGTTTTTTTGTCCGGATTATTTGAATCCCAACGATCCAACAAATTAGTATACATATTACCGAAAGTCGCACCTTGGGAAAAAGGCGTAACCGCGTGTCCACTTGAATAGTTCAAATCAACCATTCCGGATCCCTGGAAAAATAGACTTAAGTCAAAACCCTTGTAACCTCCTCCAAGCGTGATACCATAGGTTAATAATGGTGTAGATCCATATCCAATAGCTGTCTGATCGTTCGAATTAATAATACCATCACCATTTAAATCTTTATATCGAATATCTCCTACACGAACATCTCCAGCTTGTGTTGCTGAATTTGCAATCTCTTCTTCTGACTTAAATAGGCCTTGATCAATATATCCGAATCGTTGTGAAATGCGGTGTCCTTCACGATCTAAGTATGGAAATGCCCAAGGCGGTTTGTTGTCCATTACAACCGTGTTTGTGTTGTAATTCATTGTTCCACGTGCCATAAAGAATCCATTGGACATATGTTTATTGTATTCCAAAGTAAGATCAACACCCTTATTTGCTGTTTCACCAATATTTTTGTAGGGAATATTTCCTGCGTTGAATCCAGAAACAAATGGAATGTTATCTCCAGGCATTAGAATACCTTTTCGGTCTTCTTTAAACAGTTCTGCAATAACTTGTAGATTATTATTGAAAGCATTAAACTCAACTCCAACATTATGTCTATATGATGTTTCCCATGTTACATCACCACGTAATAGGGATTCTATATATCCTGTATACCCTCTTTGTGAACCAGGAGTACCAAAATTATAAGAACCACCTGACTGACTGTATCGAGTTAAGTATAGAAAACGATCAGAGGTATTAGAATTTCCCGAAGTACCGTAAGAATATCTTAATTTTAAATGTTGGATATAATCTTTTGCGGATTCAAAGAACCTTTCATTAGAAACAACCCAGCCAAGTCCTAAGGAAGAAAACAAACCAAATCGATTATTTGGTGTGAAGTTGTCCGAGCCAGAATAAGAGAAGTTGCTTTCAAATAGATATTTTCTGTTGTAAGCATATGTGGCTCTTCCTACCAGATTTCGATTTCGGTAAGGTATAGCAGCTTGGTATGAGTTAACACCTGAACCCGCGTCTGAATAGTCTGACTGGTTGAAAAGTAATAAGCCACCAACATCGTGTAAGCCAAATTCACGATTGTAATTTAATGATGCCTCTGCATACAGTCTTCTTGTTGATGACCTATTTAAACTAAAGCTTAAGTCAGGAGATCCTGTTCCGGTGTTGGTTAATATTAGATTCCCTTCCGTATCTCTTCCTTCGGCAAAATAGGAAGGTAAATTTCTACTTCTAGTAAGTATTGTTTGGCCAAAAACATCAAATGCAAATAGACCACTTGTGCTTAGACCATTGGTTATCATATCAAGATTTTGAGTAAGCCTTAGATTGGATCGTACGACATTATCATATCTATTGTTAATACCAGATTGTGTTAATGCTTTATAAGGATTTTCTGAAGCCCCTCTAACAAAAGACCATGATCCGTCAGAATATTGCACAGGAATAATATGTGGGGATGCCTCAGTAGCTAGCGCAAAAATGCTGTTTCTACCACGTGCAGGTTCGTTGTAATTTTTCAAATAGCCATTTAATCCAAAATCAAGTTTTGTCCTTGGTGTGATGTTTACAGTCAAATTACTTGTAAAATTAAATCTATCCTCTTTTAACGCAGAGTTATAGGTGTCAATATCTTCTGTTTTGAATTGACCGGTCTCATTGTAATAGCCTAAAGATAAATAGTAATTGGCTACATCAGCTCCGCCAGTTATATTTACATTTAAGCGGTTGTTGGTCGCGTTATCATTGAAAAGAACCTCATACCAATTCACATTAGGATATAAATCTGGATCTTCTCCTGTTCTATGTTTTTCTATTCTTTAATCATTATAAAACGCATTTTTACCACGCATAGTGAGACCCTCATTAAATAATTCCATAAAAGTAGGACCATCTACGAATTCAGGTAAATAGGTAAATCCAGTTATCCCTTGTTGTACTTCTGCGGATATTGATGGTTTGCCAGCTTTACCTTTACGTGTATTGATAATGATTACACCGTTAGCTCCTCTAGTACCGTATACTGCTGTTGCTGTTGCATCTTTTAGTATTGTGAAACTCTCAATATCTTCGGGATCAATGTTGTTAATATCTCGATCTGGAACACCATCAACTATGAGTAAAGGAGTTTGTGGAGAACTAGCAAAAGTTGCTACACCACGTACAAATAGGTTAGCCCCATCACTTCCTGGTCCTCCGCTGCGTTGTGTTGCTACTACACCTGCCAGACGTCCCGCTATTGCTGTAGACAAATTGGCAACGGGCACTTTTAATTCAGCACGTTTGATTGTAGATTGTGAACCAACATTACTCTCTTTTTTTTGCGTTCCAAATCCTACTACAACCACTTCGTCTATTCCTTGAGAATCTTCAGTCAGGGTTACACTTATATTATTCTGAATTCCATCAAGTGGAACTTCAACTGGGGTATAGCCCACCAGTTTAAAAACTAGGATGGATTTTGCTTCGACTTCGACAACGAATCGACCATTAATGTCAGTTGAGGTTAATGCATTTTTTTGATCTTTTAGGGAGATTGATACACCTTGCAATATGTTTCCACTAACATCTTTAACAGTACCTGTGTAAATCTTACTTTGTTGGAACAATATGCTGGCTGATCGACCTACTGTCTCGGAATCGATTGCATGAGCAATAATAGTATTACATAATAATACAGCTATTACTGAGCATCTACGAAATTGAGGAGAGCGCATGACATTCCTCTTCCATGGGGTTTTGATAGGTTTACTTTTTTTCATAAGATAGTTTATAATTTGGGTGCAATTATTGTGGGATAATAATTACACATAAAGTAATATTACGAAGATATTTTTAAACTACGACAATTGATTACATGTTTTTTAAAAAAATAATGTAATAGTGTGTTTAATTTTTGTGGTGATATCTGTTTTAAACAAAATCTATAGGCATTCATATTTAAGTTATCTTTACAATTGGTAAATAAAATTAATGACATGAGAATATTCTGGATTTTTATCTTTTTAATACTATCTAATATTAGTTATGCACAGCAAGTGAAAAAATCCAATTGGATAGTTGGACCTTCATTAGGGTATCAATATCAAGAGAAAAGTTTTTTAAAGGCTTCCTTCTGGGGATTAACAGATATAGGATATGCTAATTATATAAGGTTTGATGCTGGGGCGAACTTAACTTTCGAGCATAAAAAAGCGTATTTAATTCCCGAACTGGGCATTACGTACTATTTAAGTGCAAAGGGAGTTTGGCCTTTTATCAAAACTGAAATTACTCCTTATACTATATCTCCAAAAGTCGGTGTTGGCTTATTCAATATCGTTGAGGTCGGTGCAGGATATGGTTTTGAATTAAAGCAAAAGGATAATCTTCCACCTATCAAAGGCTTTAATTTCAGTTTGGGATTGAATCTTCCGTTGAATTATCATTTGTATTAGTCTTAATTTTTCTGAATGACTACATTTGCTTGCAAATTGAACCTATGATGAATTCATTTAGACATCTACATCAGCCAACAGGTCGTATCATTGCCATGGACCAGAGGGAATACTTATTTTTTGGCGGCACTGCATATTTAGGCTTATTGGTAAATCCCGAATACCAACTCTTGGTAAATGAAGGAATACAACTGTATGGATTAAATAATGGGACTTCTCGATCTAATAACGTACAATTAGGAATATATGATGAGGCAGAAGCTGTCTTGGCTACCCGATTTGGATATGCTGATGCGGCTTTATTTTCTAGTGGATATTTGGCTGCACAAGCGACAGTCAAAAGCTTGGCTTTGAATGGAAAAATCTATTATGCTCCAAATTCTCATCCTGCATTATGGATTGCGGACAAGCCAAATGTGTTGGCGGATGATTTTAATGAATGGATTACTTTAGTCGTAAAGGAGATTAATGATTCATCCGAAGAAAACTTTGTGATAATTGCAAATGCAATAGACAATCTGAAACCAGAGTTATACGATTTCACTCCTCTAAAAAATATTGAGCTGTCTAAGAAAGTTATATTAATTTTAGATGATTCGCATGGTTTAGGAGTTGTTAATAAAGATTCAATTTCGGCTAATATCTCCGCTTTGTCGACCTTTACGCATATTAATGTGGTCGTAGTGGCTTCTTTGGCTAAAGGATTGGGAACCGATGCGGGGTTGGTCTTAGGCGATAAGGAAGTAATTGCTAAAATAAAACAATCTCCAATTTTTATGGGGGCTTCGCCAAGTAGTCCGGCTTTTATCTATTCTTTAGTAAAGGGGGAAAATATTTATAAGGAAGCTTTCGATAAACTCCACAAGAATCTAGCGTTTTTTGCTTCTATCGTTAAGCCTTCCTGGGGTATTAATTATGTTGCAACTTTCCCTGTTTTTACCTCCACTAACTCAAATTTATACCGCCATTTGTGTCAGAATGATATACTTATTTCAAGTTTTCCTTACCCATTACCTACAAGTCCATTGTTAAATAGAATCGTTATTTCGGCACTACACAGTGAAAATGATATACAAAAGCTAACAGAGGTTTTACAGAGTCATGTTTAATAAAAGTTTGAAAATCAACTAAATAATTGTAGATTTGCAGACTATTTTGAATATGGTAGAGATAGGTGATAGGCTTAAACGTTTGATTATGAAAAAAATATGTTTGATAAATACTTCAAAATATTTTTAAACATCATGAAAAAACGATAATTTTGCATCCCCAAATGTGGGTAGTGGAGAAATAAATTATTACAGATTATTAGATATGACTAAAGCAGAAATTATTGCAGAAATCTCTACCAAGACTGGTTTAGAGAAGGTTGATGTACAAGAAACGGTTGAAGCGTTCTTCAAGGTTGTGAAAAATGCGATGATTGAAGGTGAGAACGTGTATGTTAGAGGTTTTGGGAGTTTCGTGGTAAAGAAAAGAGCAGAGAAAACTGCACGTAATATATCAAAAAACACAGCTATTATTATTCCTGAGCACTTCGTGCCTAGTTTTAAACCTGCAAAAGTTTTTGTAGAAAAAGTAAAAAATGGTAATAAAGTAAAAAAATAATTTAATTTCGCTTTATGCTTAATACCAAACAAATTGTTGTAGTCGTAATCGTGGTGGTGATGATAGGTGCCTTGTTAGCGCAGCCTATTAAGGGTTTGGTAGATAAGCAAGAGCAAAACACTACTGCAGCTACCGATGAATCATCTTCAATGTATACATTGAAAAGTGTTTCTGAACTAGCTAAACAAGGAATCAATGCCGCTATCGCTGAAGAAATTTCGGCTTTAGAAGGTCAAGTAGAGAAAGCAGAGGGAGAAGAGAAAGTTTCTTTGTTGCAGTCATTAGCTTCTAAGTGGGAGGATTTGGCCAAACCTATTCCGCAAGGTTTCATCTACAAAGAGATGGCTGAGGTGAAACCAAAATTGGACTATTGGGTGAAGTCGGGTGATGCTTTCCGAGAGGGATATACCAATCAACAAGATACTGCTTTAGCATCTGCGTTGAACAAATTGGCTATAGAATCTTATCAGAAAGCAGTGGATTTGGATGCCAACAATTTAGCGGCTAAGACTGGTCTTGGTGCTTCATTGGTAACAGGTTCTAATAATCCGATGGCAGGTATTGCTTTATTACGTGAAGTGGTGCAGGCCGATCCGAAAAACTTAGATGCTAATAAAACATTAGGTTTGTTTTCAATGCAGTCTGGACAGTTTGATCGTGCGATTGACCGTTTTAAGACCGTCATAGAAATAAAGGCTGACGCTGAATCGTATTTCTATTTAGCTACAGCTTACGAAAAAATTGGTCAAAAGTCAGAAGCTATCGCTGCTTATACAAAGAGCAAAGAGTTAGCTGCTGATCCGACCCTATCTCAATACATTGATCGTCAGATAGAAGAATTGAGTAAATAATAATTAACAGAATTTTTTAACATTATTTAAAAACATTAAAGCTATGCCAAGCGGAAAAAAAAGAAAAAGACACAAAATGGCTACTCACAAGCGTAAAAAACGTTTAAGAAAAAATAGACACAAGAAAAAATAGTTCTTGTTGGTAGTCTTCTAAGATTTATTCAATCCCAAAAAGACATTATACAATCTATGAAAAACTTCGGTTATATTCATAGATTGTATTTTTTCATTAAACAAGTTTTTATGTTTCATAGGGAGTTAATATTGATGCGCGAGGTGTCAATATCCCAAAATTTGAGTAGCTGTTGGTAAAGGAATTAATTATCGATTCGACTCCTGAGAATGGAGTGACTATTGCTTTACTACAGGACAAGCAACTTGTAGAACTAAATAAAGAGCAGGCTGGCAGTCATTTTTCGGTTGGAGATATTTATCTTGGCCGTATCAAGAAAATTATGCCAGGATTGAATGCAGCATTCGTAGATGTAGGCTACGACAAAGATGCTTTTTTGCATTATCTTGATTTAGGACCTCAAGTGCAATCCTTACTTAAGCTAACGCGAGTAGTAAAGAATGGCAGTTATCAAGAGAATCTGCTGAATAGTCTGAAACTTGAAAAGGATATCGATAAAGCCGGCAAAATATCGGACGTACTTAACCGTAATGTTCTAATACCGGTACAGATAGCAAAGGAGCCAATATCAACAAAAGGACCTCGATTGAGCTCCGATCTGTCTATTGCAGGTAGATTTGTGGTATTAGTACCTTTTTCAAGTTCGGTTTCCATTTCCAAAAAAATCAAAGCTAGTGCCGAGCGTACACGTCTTAAAAAGATTGTGGAGAGTATTAAACCAGCAAATTTTGGTGTTATTATTCGTACCGTATCGGAAGGTAAAGGAGTTGAAGAACTTCAAAAAGACCTTTTAGACTTGATTGCGAAATGGGAATTATTTACCAAACGCCTTAAAAATGTAGAACCTCCTCAAAAGATTTTAGGGGAGATGGATAGAGCTTCTACCATTCTACGAGATATTTTGACGGATGAGTTTACACATATTCATGTCAATGACTCTTCTATATATGAGGAAGTAAAATCATATGTACAGGAGATCTCACCGGAATTGGAAAAAATAGTCAAATTGTATAAACACAAAGAACCTATTTTTGACCATTTTGGCGTTGAAAAACAAATTAAGGCGTCTTTCGGCAAAACGGTTAATTTACAGGGGGGTGCATACCTTGTTATCGAGCATACAGAAGCTTTGCACGTCATCGATGTAAATAGTGGTAACCGAATTGCTAGTAAAGAAAATCAGGAAGATAATGCGCTCTTAGTAAACAAAGAAGCAGCACGAGAAATCGCTCGTCAACTGCGTTTACGCGATATGGGTGGTATTGTGGTCATCGATTTTATTGATATGCACAAGCCGCAAAATCGTAAAGATCTGTATACTTACCTGAAAGAATGTATGGGCGAGGATAGAGCTCGTCATACGATATTGCCGCCAAGTAAATTTGGTTTGGTACAAATCACACGTCAGCGTGTGCGTCCAGAAATGAGCGTCGTGACTAACGAAAAATGTCCGGCTTGTGATGGTACGGGAGAAATAAGATCAAGTATTGTATTACTTGACGATATAGAGAATAACTTAAGTTTTATCCTAGAGGAACAAAACGAAAAAGGAGTAACATTGTGTGTACATCCTTACATAGGCGCCTACATTACGTCTGGATTGATTTCTCGTAGATTGACATGGTTCTTTAAATACGGTAAATGGATTAAGGTGAAATCTATTCAATCCTATTACTTGACAGAATTTCATTTCTTCAATCAGAAAGATGAAGAGATTAAGTTATAAGATGAAAGAAATTGAAAAAGCTCCGTAGATTCTGAGGGCACTGAAAAAGTTTCTATTTTTTTAAGAGACTTAAAAAAATGACTGAGTATAGTATTAAGCTTACTCAGTCATTTTTGTTTTAGGATTTCTGGAAGATTGTTTATTAATTGTCCTTAT
>PJUJ01000280.1_pt1 | contig 33310 bp, 33 predicted proteins | sample 1512321 | NCBI WGS metagenome assembly PJUJ01 (sample SAMN08177669, study PRJNA422409) | Feces metagenome, whole genome shotgun sequencing project. | isolation source: Chicken feces enriched on filter paper: beechwood xylan treatment | host: Gallus gallus | place: USA: Madison | collected 2015-01-15 | reverse complement strand
GGTGATGAAGTACGGCGACAGGTAGCCGCGGTCGAACTGCATGCCTTCGACGACGTCGAGTTCGGTTTCGGCGGTCTTGGCTTCTTCGACGGTGATGACGCCTTCGTTGCCGACCTTGTCCATGGCCTTGGCGATCATCTCGCCAACTTCCTTGTCGCCGTTGGCCGAGATGGTGCCGACCTGGGCGATTTCGCCGTTGGTGGTGACCTTCTTGGAGGACTTCTTGATGTCCTCGACGGCGATGGCGACGGCCTTGTCGATGCCGCGCTTCAGGTCCATCGGGTTCATGCCGGCGGCGACCGACTTGAGGCCTTCCTGGACGATGGCTTGAGCCAGCACGGTGGCGGTGGTGGTGCCGTCGCCGGCCTTGTCGTTGGTCTTCGAAGCCACTTCGCGGATCATCTGCGCGCCGAGGTTCTCGAACTTGTCAGACAGTTCGATTTCCTTGGCGACCGAGACGCCGTCCTTGGTGGTGCGCGGGGCGCCGAACGACTTTTCGATGACGACGTTGCGGCCCTTCGGACCGAGCGTCACCTTCACGGCGTTGGCGAGAACGTTGACGCCGCGCAGCATCTTGTCGCGCGCGTCGGAGCCGAAATAAACGTCTTTAGCGGCCATGGTGGGCGCCTTTCTAATCTTGAGAATTTCGTGAGGAAGGAAGCCGTCGGGAAGGGAAGCCGATTAGGCTTCGACCACGCCCAGGACGTCGCTTTCCTTCATGATCAGCAGGTCCTTGCCGTCGACCTTCACTTCGGTGCCCGACCACTTGCCGAACAGGATGCGGTCGCCGGCCTTCAGGTCGAGAGCGACCAGGTCGCCCTTGTCGTTGCGGGCGCCGGGGCCGACGGCGACGACTTCGCCTTCTTGCGGCTTTTCCTTGGCGGTGTCGGGGATGATGATCCCGCCCTTGGTGGTGGTTTCTTCTTCGACGCGCTTCACGAGGACGCGGTCGCCCAGGGGACGAAATTTCATGTGTCTTCTCCGTCGGAACGGTTTCTGTAAAAGGCTTCGTTAGGCCGAGGGAGCGTCGCTGTTAGCAGTCGCTCCCATCGAGTGCCAACGCCAGGCACGAGTTAGGCGCCGGCCCTTGGGGAGTCAAGGACGACGCCGGCGAACTTTTTACGATCGCGGTAAACGGCGCGGCGAAACGGGGACGAAAAGGGAGGGTCTTCGATGTTCGATCATCTGGGGTTCGATGTGGCCGATTTCGAGCGCTCGGCCGCTTTTTACGACGCGGCCCTGGCGCCGCTGGGGATCAAGCGGCTCTACACCGTGCCCAAGGAATACACCGGCGGGATCGACGCGGTCGGCTACGGCGCCCAGCGCCCGCAGTTCTGGATCTCAGGCGGCGGCGGGACGAGCGGCAAGCTGCACGTGTGCTTCGCGGCCAAGAGCCGGGCCGAGGTCGACGCCTTCTACGCGGCGGCGATCAAGGCCGGCGGGACCGACAACGGCGCGCCCGGACTTCGCCCTCATTACCACGAACATTATTACGGCGGCTTCGTTCTGGACCCGGACGGGTTCAATGTCGAAGCCGTCTGCCACGCGCCCGCCTGAGTCCCGCCCGCCCGAGTCCTTTTCCGGAGACCGCCCCTGATGTCGAGCTACGCCCTGTCGCTGATCCTGGCCGTGGTCGCTTGCGTGATCGGGGGCGTGCTGGGCGGGCTGGTGCTGGCGCGGCCGGACTCGATGCTGGGCCTGGCCGGCTTGAAGAGCGAGGAAGAGAGCGCCGCCGTCACCGAGGGCCGGGCCTTCGGCGGCCTGCTGATCGCCTCGCACGGCGCGGCGGCGTTGTTCCTGGGCTGGCAGTCCAGCGCTGGCGCGGCCATGGCCCTGGTGCTGGCGGTGGCCTGGTTCGGCGCGGCCTTCGGGCGCTTCGTCTCCATGCTGATGCAGAAAGCCGGCGGCCGCTTCAACTACGGCAGCATCGTCCTGGACCTGCTGATGGGGATCACCCTGGCTCTGCCGTTCTTCAACCAGGGCGTCCTGCCGCTGCATCGCGTCGGCGGGAGCATGCTGGTTTAGGGGCGGGCGAAAGGCGGACTCGCTTCATCACACCATCAATGGTCGCCTCCCTCGCCCTTGTGGCGAGGGTCCATGCTGGCGACCGCTCAGACCTTGGACATGTTCGAAAGGTCTGAGCGGCTGAACGATGGGTCCTGGGCACAAGGCCCAGGAAGGCGATCAGAGAGAACTGCAAGCCGGTCAATCGCTGACCGCGTCTCCGCTACCGCGCGCCCTCGTGCGCCAGCAGCCAGGCCTTGCGTTCGATGCCGCCGCCATAGCCGGTCAGCGAGCCGTCCGCGCCGACCAAGCGATGGCAGGGCACGACGATGCTGAGCGGGTTGGCGCCGTTGGCCGCGCCGACGGCGCGCACGGCCGCCGGGCGTCCGATGCGGGCGGCGAGGCCGGCATAGGTCAGGGTCGTTCCCGCCGTCACCTCGCCCAGGGCCCGCCAGACGCTTTCCTGAAAGGCCGTGCCGCCGGTCGCCCACGGGATGGCCGACAGGGTGGCGAGGTCGCCTTCGAAATAGGCCGCCAGCGCCTGGCGGATCGCGGCGGGCGCCAGGCCGCTCGCCAGCGGCGCCTGGCCGTAGTGCAGCCGCAGCAGGCGGTGCAGGCGATCCTCGTGATCGTGGAAGTCGGCCGCGCGCAGCCGGCCGTCCTGGTCGGTGACCAGCAGCATCTCGCCGATCGGGCTTGGCGCGCGGTCGAGGATGAGGCGAGGGCTCGGCGTCGGCATGGCGACATTATGGCGGGGCCAGCCTTCGGTGTCCGCCCGCTTCTTGCGATCGCGCGTTTCTCTTGCAGCGGTTGAATGACCGCCTGCATTGCATCGCATTTGGAGAATGTCGGTTCGGCGACATAAGGACTAATGATTTGTCGTGTCTCTGACTTACTGAAAACTTCGCCGTTCAGGTGCGACATTATGCGCACGAAAACTGATCGAATACATGTCGGTTAAAGGGTGATTCACCACGCCGATTACGATGTCGTCAACCGCGCCGGCCGCCCAATGCCCTCGAAGTCGGGAGGCCTTTGGGCATGGCGTGGAACAAGCATTGGATGGTGGCTGGCGCGGCGGTTGTCGCCCTGGCCGTTGGTGGGCTGGCGAGCGCGCGCCAGGAGCGTGAGGCCCCGGGCGTCAGCCTGGCCCAGGACGTGGTGGCCGCGGCCAGCGCCTTCGAGACCTATACCCGCGGCGCCGGCGCGATCTCGCCCGCGGCCTTCACCGACGGCGAAGGCGTCGCCGGGGCCCTGAAGGCCGGCGCGGCCTACAAGGCCGAGCAGTTCGAGGCCGGCATGATCGCCTACGGCGCCATCGCCGCCCTGCAGGAGCCGACCTTCCTGGAGGGCGTGCGCCGCGCGGCCCGCGAGACCTCGCGCGAAGCCCTGGTCGAGCGCCTGCTGGCCTCGCCGGAGAGCGTCGTCGAGATCGAGGGCGTCGGCCTGGCCGCCGCCCGCGCCCAGACCGCCCTGCAAGGCCGGGGCGCGCCCCTGGCCGTCGCCGGCCGCTCGGTCAAGCAGTCGGCCTACGACATCCAGCGCCAGACCTGGTCCAAGGGCGCGGTCGCCGACAACGCCGGCCGCCTGGCGCGGGTCAAGCAGCTGTCGGCCACGGTGTTCACGCCCGGCCGGGACGACGCCGGCCGGCTGATCCAGGCCGCGACCGGCGCGGGCGGCGGCGGCTTCGCCGAGGGCGGTCGCGTGTTCACGCCGGTGACGGTGCGCTCGGCGGCCCTGGCGGCCCTGGCCGTGCTCGACGCCGCCGGCGACGCCGACGTGGCCCGTCTGGCCCCGGTGCTCAGCGAGAAGAAGGCGAACTTCTGCATGAAGATCGCCAAGCTGAACCTCTACCAGTGCCTGGCCGTCGCCGGTCCGCACTACGAGGACGTCTTCTGCCTGGGCCAGCACGCGCTGATCGACACGGCCCAGTGCGTCAACGACGCGGCGGGCGTCGGAGCGGTCGCGCCGGCCGCCGCGCCTTCGCCGCCGCCCCGTCCGCAGGGCTTCGTGATCCCGGTCGCCAGCGTCTCTCCGGCGGTGCTGGCCGAAGGCTCGCGCTGAGCCGGGCGTGAAGAAGGCTTGATCGGCGAACGCTGTCATCGTTAACCTTTCCCTCGGTGGTTACCCCCAGGGGACGGGGGCGGGGGCGGGGATGAAGGCTCGGAAGTACGAACTGTTCGCGAGGGCCAGGCGCCCGCGCCCCAGCCGGGCGCGGGAGATCCTGGCCTATCCGGCCGAGGCCCAGTTCGTGTTCGACGCGGGGACGCCGCCGGCGCGTCCGGCCCGGGCCGACGAGGGCGACCTGCTGGACGCCTATTCCAACGCCGTGGTCCGGGCCGTCGAGACGGTCGGCCCCAGCGTGGTGCGCATCCACCCGATGCTCGACGACCCCAACCTGCAGGGCGTGGGCTCGGGCTTCGCCGTGGCCGAGGGCGGGGTGCTGCTGACCAACAGCCACGTTGTGCAGGGCGCGCGCCGCTTCGTGGTGATCACCGCCGACGGCCGCAGCCTGACGGCGCGCTGCATCGGCGACGATCCCGACACCGACCTTGCTTTGCTGAAGATCGACCAGCCCGTCGACCTGCCGCCGGTGCGGCTGGGCGATTCCAAGGCCCTGCGGCGCGGCCAGCTGGTCATCGCCATCGGCGCGCCGCTCGGCTTCGAGGCGACGGTGACCACGGGGGTAGTCTCGGCGCTGGGCCGCAGCTTGCGCGGCGAGCGCGGACGGCTGATCGAGGACCTGATCCAGACCGACGCCGCCCTCAATCCCGGCAACAGCGGCGGACCGCTGGTGGCCTCCAACGGCGAGGTGGTGGGCGTGGCGACCGCCGTCATCGTCGGCTATCCGGGCCTGTGCTTCGCCGTGGCCGCCAACACCGCCCGCTTCGTGATCGCCGAGCTGCTGGCCCACGGCCAGGTGCGGCGGGCCTCGATCGGCGTCGTCGCCCAGCAGGCGCCGGTGCCGCCGCTGCTGGCCCGCTCGACCGGGGTCACCCAGGGCTATGCGGTGTTCGTCGCCCAGGCCGATCCGGGCGGCCCCGCCGCCAAGGCCGGGGTGCGGGCCGGCGACCTGCTGATCAAGGCTGGCGAACGCCCTTTGACGGGCCTGGACGACATGCTGCGGGTGCTCGACCACGCCTGCATCGACGTGCCGACGCCCTTCGTGCTGATCCGCGAGGGCCGGCTGATGACCACGACCATCACGCCTCGGCTGAGGCGGAAGGGCGGCTAAGGGGAGGCGGCTAGTTCGCGCTCTCCGGCGTCGTCACCTTGAAGCCGCGCGTCCGCAGGGTGTCGAGCACGCCGCCCTGGGCCACCAAGCTGCGCAGCGAGAAGATCGCCACCGCCTTGCCGGGCGTGTCCATCGCCTGGCTGATCGCCTCGACCTGGGCGGCCGAGCTCTTGCGCAGCCGGTCGGCGACGCCCGGCAGGACCATGGCGCAGCGCTCGCCCTGGCGCGGAACCGCGAGCGCGCCGCGCACGTCGCCCTCGGCCCAGGCGCGGGCGGCGCGGCGTATGGGCTCGGGGCCGGCCTCGATCTCGTCCAGCACGCCTTCCAGGCAGGCCAGGCCCGCGGCGTCGGAATGCTGGGCGACCACGGCTTCGAGCAGCGGCGTGGCCTCGTAGATCGCCGCCGGCCGCATCGGAACCCCGTGCTTGCGGGCCAGGCGATTGATCGTGCGGTCCGGCTGACTGGTCGTCAGCCTGGCGTCGTTGCGGGCGGCGGCCGACAGCATCAGCCCCGCCCCCAGCGGCTTCCAGTCACGCCAGTCGCCGCTGGCGTGGGTCCTGTTCCAGGCCCGGTCGAGACGGGCCGCCAGGTCCGGGGCCACCTGCGTCAGGGACGAGCCGTCCTTCAACCGCCGGCGCGTCCTGAGGAAGATGGGCAGGTCCGCCAGCTGGGTGCGGTTCACCGCCGGGGTCAGCAGGACGAAGGCGCCATCCAGCCGCCGGTCGAGCACCGAGGTGTCCCAGTCCAGGCCTTGGGGCACGCTGCCGGGGATGCCCAGCACGTAGATCGTCGTGTCGCCGTCGCTGACCTTCCACCAGGCCGGGCCGGGCAGCTTGGCCTGGACCACCAGGGACTCGACGACATTGGCCTCGGGGTCGTCGATGATCTGGGCGCATGCGCCGGAGGCCGCCGCCAGAGCCGTCAGGGCGGCCAGGATCAGGGTCAGTTTCCGCAAGATGTTTCCCCCTTCTGGCGCGCTTGGCCTCGTGTCACTCGCCCCGTGTCGCTTGTCGGGCGTCACTCGTCCGGCGTGGAGACCTTCAAGCCCTTGGCCCGCAGCTGGTCGAGCACCCCATCCTGGGCCAGAAGCGAACGCAGTTCGATGACGGCGACGGCCTTGCCCGGCTTTTTCAGGGCCGCCTCGATCGCCTTGACGGCGTCGTCGCGGCCGTCGCGCAGTTCGCGGGCGATCGACGGGGTGGAGTCCAGGCAGCGCTGGAAGCCGCGATCGGCCGCGACCACGTCGCGCACCTGGCCCTCGGCCCAGCGCCGGGCGGTGACCTTGATCCCGCCTTCGCCGCTCTCGGCCTGGCGCAGGCCCGCGTCCAGGCACAGCAGCTGCAGGTGCTGCGGCGCCGTCGCCAGCGCCTTGATGGCGTCGGCGAGGCTGTAGCCCGAAAGGTTCTGGATGCGGGGACGCTTGGCGAGGTCCCGGCTCCTGGCGATGTCGCGGATGCGGTCGGTGACGCCGCCGACGCTGATCGAGACATTGCCGTCCTGGCTGTTGGCGACCAGGAAGCCGGCGAAGGCGGGCTTGGTGTCGTCCATCGAGTCCGGCTTCTGCTTCATCGCCTTCAGTCGCGCCTCCAGGCGTTGGCGAAGGTCCGGCGGCAGGGTCTGGCGCATCGGCTGTTCGGAGACGAACAGCTTGCGGCCGCCCATGGCCAGGGAGATCAGGCGTACGACGCTGATATCGGCCTCCTGGCCCATGATCAGCACGTTGGCGCCGTCCAGCCGCCGACGCAGCACGGACTCCTCGGCCTTGGTGTCGGTGGGGACCATGGCCGGCACGCCCAGCACGTAGACGGTGGTGTCGGCGTCGCTGACCTTCCACCAGGCCGGACCGGGCAGGCGGGCGTTGACGATCAGTTCCTCGACGAGGTTCTCGTTGGGATCGACCCGTTGCAGCGCGATCGGCCCGGAGGCGTCGACCGCCTGTTGCGCCAGGGCGGGGCCGGCGGCGAGCGCCAGGAGGAAAGCCGCGAGGGCGGGGGCTGCGGCGACGCGATGGATCACTATCTCTCGTCCTCGGCTTGTTCGGAATCGTTCTAGAATAGCGGTTCGTCGCAAGCTGAACCGTTCTCAACCGAGGCGGTCAAATTAAGTCGCCGCAATGCAGGCCCGTCCTGCGCCGAAAGTCCGTTCCATGCCGATCCGCCGCCTGCCGCCCGAGACCGTCAACCGCATCGCCGCCGGCGAGGTGGTCGAGCGGCCCGCGAGCGCCATCAAGGAGCTGGTCGACAACGCCATCGACGCCGGCGCGACCCGCATCGAGGTGGAAGCCCATGGCGGCGGCCTGACCCGGATCCTGGTCGCCGACGACGGCTGCGGCATGAGCGCCGAGGAACTGCCCGTCGCCATCGAGCGCCACGCCACCTCCAAGCTGGCCCCCGACGACGAGGGGCTGTGGGATCTGCTGCGCATCCACACCATGGGCTTCCGCGGCGAGGCCCTGCCGTCGATCGGCTCGGTGGCGCGCTTGCAGATCAGCTCGCGCGCCAAGGGCCAGCGCGAGGCCTGGTCGATCCTGGTCGAGGGCGGCCGGGTGGACGACGTCGCCCCCGCCGCTTTCGCTGGCGACAACGGCACCCGCATCGAGGTGCGCGACCTGTTCTACGCCACGCCGGCGCGACTGAAGTTCATGAAGTCCGAGCGGGCCGAGGCCCAGGCGATCACCGAGGAGCTGAAGCGCCAGGCCATGGCCCACGAGTCGGTGGGCTTCTCGCTCGACATCGACGGCCGCCGCATCCTGCGCCTGCCGCCCGAGCATCCGGGGCCGCAGGGCCGCCTGGCGCGCCTGGCCGCCGTGCTGGGCCGCGACTTCCAGGACAATGCGCTCGAGATCGACCAGACCCGCGACGGCGTGCGGCTGTCGGGGTTCGCGGGGCTGCCGACCTACAATCGCGGCAACGCCGCCCACCAGTACCTGTTCGTCAACGGCCGGCCGGTGCGCGACCGTCTGCTGCAAGGCGCGCTACGCGCGGCCTATGCCGATTTCCTGGCCCGCGACCGCCATCCCAGCGCGGCGCTGTACGTGACGCTCGACACCTCTGAGGTCGACGTCAACGTCCACCCGGCCAAGGCCGAGGTGCGCTTCCGGGATCCCGCCCTGGTGCGCGGCCTGATCGTCGGGGCCCTGCGCCACGCCCTGGCCGGCGCCGGCCACCGCGCCTCGACCACCACGGCCGCCCAGGCGCTGGACAGCATCCGCGCGCAGAACGTCTATCCAGGTTACCAGCCGGGCCCGTCGCCGGCCGGCTTCTCGGCCTGGCGAGAGGGCGGCTGGACACCCCCGACCCAGCGGCCGATGGACCTGCCGGGGCTGTCCGATGTCTCGGCCCGCCACGAGGCGCGACCGGAGGAAGCCTACCAGACGCTCGGCGGTGGTTTCGGCGGCGGTGTTGCGGAAGCCGTGCGTGAGGCCGCCTACGGCGGCTACGACGCCCCGCCATCGATCGCTTATCCCTCGCACGAGCAGCCAGCCCAGCCCTTCGACCCGATCGACTTCCCGCTCGGCGCGGCCCGGGCCCAGGTGCACGAGACCTATATCGTCGCCCAGACCCGCGACGGCGTGGTCATCGTCGACCAGCACGCGGCCCACGAGCGCCTGGTCTACGAGCGGATGAAGCACGAGATGGAGGCCGGCGGCGTCGCCCGCCAGACCCTGCTGCTGCCCGAGGTGGTCGAGCTGGATCCGGCCGAAGCCGAGCGGGTGGTGGCGCGGGCCGAGGAGCTGTCTTCGCTCGGTCTGGTCCTGGAAAGCTTCGGCCCGGGCGCGGTGCTGGTGCGCGAGACGCCGGCCCTGCTGGGCAAGGCCGACGCCGCCGGCCTGGTGCGCGACATCGCCGACGATCTGGCCGAGAACGGCCAGGCCCTGGCCCTGAAGGAACGGCTGGAGGAGGTCTGCTCGACCATGGCCTGCCACGGCAGCGTCCGCGCCGGCCGCCGCCTCAACGCCGCCGAGATGAACGCCCTGCTGCGCGAGATGGAAGCCACGCCCCACTCGGGCCAGTGCAACCACGGCCGCCCGACCTATGTGGAGCTGAAGCTGTCGGACATCGAGAAGCTGTTCGGGCGACGCTGATTTCCTTCTCCCCTTGCGGGAGAAGGTGGCGCGAAGCGCCGGATGAGGGGTCTCTCAAACGACGGACGCCTCACCCAGCCGTTCCGCTGTCGCGGCTGACAGGGTTATCGACCCCTCACCCGACCTCCTTCGGAGGCCACCCTCTCCCGCAGGGGGAGAGGGATCTAAGCCATGTGCGGATCCAGCGACTGCACGTCGTGCCAGTCGTGCAGCGGCAGCATCGGCCGGGCGAAGGGCGAGACGGTGGCCGGGGCGTGCAGCAGGTCGGTGACTTCGGGGCCGGTGACGAACGGCACCTCGTGGTCGACGCAGGCCAGCAGTTCGCGCCGGCGGGAGACGCCGGTGACGCCCTGCCAGATGCGCTTGCGGCGATAGGTCGGCCCTTCGCGCATGAAGCGGTCGATGGCCGCCAGCCGTTCGCCCTCCGCCGCGTCGGGCAGGTCGAGGGTGACGCTGCTGGCGAAGTCGGGCGGCAGGTCCTCGACCCGGAAGGCCGGATCGCGCACCCGCAGGTCCAGCCGCGAGAAATAGGGCGCCAGGAACGACTTGATCTGCGACAGCGCCGAGAACGACGGCGCGCGCGGGGTGTCGTAGATGCCGGCCGCCAGGCGGCCGCGCGCCGAGGCCGGCAGGGCCGAGAGGCCAACGGTCAGAAGGTTGCGGCCGCTCGGCTTGACCAGGCTGGAGAAGCAGATCGGCACGAAGATCACGCCGGCCTCGTCGGCCTTCAGCAGGCCGGGCAGCGCCGCCAGGGCCGCCGCGTCGGCGTCCTCGGCCTCGGCGTGGACGTCCTGGTCGAAGGCGCGGCGCTCGACGAGGGCGTGCACGACGACGCTGCCGACGAAGAGTTCGCGTTGCAGGTGATAGACGCCGCGGAAGCCCAGCGGGCCGGTGGGTTCGGGGCGCGAGACGATCTTGGGCAGGGCCTCCATCGGCGGCTCGCCGGCCACCGGTCCGCCGGGCGGGGCCAGGGAGACCACGCCGTCGGGCGTGACCTTGCAGACCCGGCCCAGGCCCTCGGGATAGGCTCCATCGACCATCAGGGCCCGCACGGCCGCCAGCGACATGCCGCCAAAGCGCATGACCTCGGCCTGGTCGCCCTCGACCAGCAGCAGGCTGACCTCGCCGTCGCCCTCGACGCCGAACAGCTTGCGCTGCATGTCGCGGGCCATGGCCTGAAGTTCGCGGGCGTCGAGCCGCGTGGCGCGGGGATCGGCCAGGACGAAGGTGAACGGCGCCACCAGGCCATAGCGGCGCGGATGCAGCCAGGTGGTTTCCAGATAGGCCCCGGCCACCTTGGCCACGAGGGCGGCCATGGCGTCGTTGTCCGCGAACCGGAGTTCGTCGCCGACGAAGATCTTCAAGCACGCTACGGCGGTCATGGAAGCAACCTTCGCGCGCGGTGGTTACCGACAGGCGCCTGTGCGGTTGCGGCCAGACGTCGCACGAACCTCGGTCTCGCCGATGCGTTGTGGCGGGGAGGAGATCGTCATGCAGATCCATCGCGGCCGGCTGATCGACCACGTCCACCTGCGCGCCAGGGACCTGGAGGCGGCCAAACGCTTCTACCGGGCGGTGCTGGAGGCTCTGGGCGTTCCCTTCGACGACGCCGAGGATCACCTGTCGGCCGACGAGCTGTGGGTCGACGCCGGCGAGCCGGCCACCCACGTGCATCTCGCCTTCCAGGCCGGCGACCAGGAGACCGTGCGGCGCTTTCACGCGGCGGGACTGGCGGCCGGCGGGCGCGACAACGGCGGGCCGGGCGAGCGGCCCTATCACCCCGGCTACTACGCCGCCTTCCTGTGGGATCCGGACGGCAACAACATCGAGGCGGTGTTCCACGGCCCGGCCCAGCGCTCGTCCGACAGCGTGGTGTTCACGTTCTGAAGGGCGCCGCCCTCAAATCCGTCCTTCCCCGCGAAGGCGGGGATCCAAGCTGACTCTCGGGGTGAGGCGCGGCCGCGGATTGTCTTCGGGCTCGGCTTGGATCCCCGCCTCCGCGGGGATGCTCGGAGAAAAAATGGCGGGTCGATAGAAGCCGACGGCCCTAAGCGGCCGCCTCGGCGGTCCAGCCGTAGAGCGGCAGCTGGCCGCGCGGATAGGGCGCGACGGTGGTCGGGGCTTCCAGCAGCTCGGTGACCATGCCGCCGCTGACGAACGAGGCGCCCTGGTCCAGGGCGGCGGCCAGTTCGCGGGGGGCGCGCAGGTCGCTGACGCCCTGCCAGACCTGGCGACGGCGATAGAGCGGGCCGTCCTTGAGGAAGCGGGCGATGGCGGCCAGGCGGTTGGCCTCGGTGTCGCCCTCGGGGGTGAAGGTGATGCTGGCGGCGAGGGTCGGGGGCAGGTCCTCGACCTGGAAGGCCGGGTCGTTGACCCGCAGGTCCAGCCGGCTGAAATAGGGATCAAGGAACGCCTTTAACTGGCGCAGGGCGGCCAGGGACGGGGCGCGGGGCACGCCGTAGACGCCCGCCGCCAGCCGTCCGCGCAGGTCGCCGGGCAGGGCGCGCAGGCGGCTCTCCAGCTCGGCCCGCAGGCCGGGCTTGAGCACCGACGAAAAGCCGATCGGCACGTAGGCGACGCCGGTGTTGGGGCCGAGCGCGGCGATCGCGCCCTTGAGGATCGCCATGTCGTGCAGGGCGCGCTGGCCGTCGACATAGGTCTCGTAGGCGACGCCGGCGTGGCCCGCCTCGCGCCAGACGGCGACGTTGCCGACGAAGAGCTGGCGACCGGTGTGATAGACGCCGCGCCAGGCGACCCGGGCCGGCAGCGGGCGCGGGCACAGGCGGGCCAGGGCCTCCATGGTCGGCACGCCGGTGATCGGCCCGCCCATCGGCATGACCGAGCGCACCTCGCGCGGGGTGATGCGGCAGACGCGGCCGGCCAGGGAGGCGTCCTCCTCGCCGGCCAGCAGCAGGGTGAGCTGGCGGGCGGGCAGGCCGGCGAAGCGCATGACTTCGTGCTGGTCGCCCTCGAACATCAGCATGACGATCTCGCCGGCGTCGTCGTCGCCGAACAGGCGGTGCTGAAGCGCCCGAGCCAGGGCCTGGAGTTCGCGGGCGTCCAGCCGCGTGGCGCGCGGATCGGCCAGCACGAACGAGAACGGGGCCACCAGCCCATGGCGGCGCGGCGCCGTCCAGGCGGTCTTCAGGTGCTCGGCGGCGACCTTGGCGACGAGGGCGGCGTTACGCTCGGTCTCGGCGGGATCGTCCCCGACGAAGACCTTCAGGCAGGCGATAGCGGTCATGTCGCGCAGGTTGCGCGAACGAGGTTATCACGCGTTATAGGTCAGCTGCGACCCAGCGTCGCGAACGCCGGTTTTCGAGTGCGCCTAGGCCGCCCGGAGCGGCAGTTCCTGGGTCGCGCCCAGGGCCGGCGGCTTGTCGAGCAGGGCGCTGACGGCGGGGCCGGCGGCGAAGCGCAGGCCGGCGGCGCGGCAGGCGTCCAGCTCCTTGGCGCTGCGCACGCCCAGCACCGCCTGGCGCACGCCCTTGCCGCGATAGATCGACTGGCGCGAAGCGAAGAGGGCGATGGCCTTGATCCGCTCGGCGTCGGACTCCTCGCCCAGTTCCAGCGAGATGCTGGAGGCGATGTCGCCCGGCAGGGTGTTCACCGGGAAGTTCGGATCGGAGATGCAGAGGTCGATGAAGGCGAACGAGCCCTGCAGGAAGCCGCGGATCTGCTGCAGCAGGCCCATCGAGGGCTCGCGCGGGGTGTCGTAGACGCTGGCCCCCAGGCGCGGCTGCAGGTCGAGCGGGAAGCGCGACAGCCGGCGCTTGTAGGCTTCCTGCGAAGCCGGGGTGGTCAGGTTCCAGAAGCTGAGCGGCAGGAACAGCGCGCCGTCGCCGTTCTTGACGGTCGGAAAGCCGAACTGGGCGTCGTTGAGACCGGTGAGGTCGCGGGCCAGCAGGTCGGAATCTTCGGTCGGACGCGGCGCGGCGAGATCGGCCTTGTGGCCCAGCAGGGCGCCGACCACGGTCTCGCCGGGCAGGTGGTAGATGGCGCTCCAGCCGGTGGTCAGCGGCGTGGCGGCCTTGGCCGGGGCGACGGGCGTGATGGGGCGGATCGGAGCGGCCGGCTTGGCGGCGGCTTTCGCGGGGACGGGCGCCGGCTCGGGCGCGGCGGCCGGAGCGCTGGGCACCGCGCGGATCTCCTCGGCGGTGATCACCTGCACGTGGCCCGGGGCGCCGGAATAGCCGCGGCCGGCCATCAGGCCCGCCAGCTCGCCTTGCGACAGGCTGGCGAACTGCAGCACGGCGTTCTCGTCGCCCTCGAAGGTCATGAGACAAACCTGGCCGCTCTTGCGGCCGGGGAACAGCGAGGTCTCCAGCTCGATGGCCAGGGCCTGCATCTCGGTAGGATCCAGCTGCTCGGCCTTGGTGTCGGCCAGCACGAAGGCCAGGGGCGCGACGACGCCGTAGCGGCGCGGGGCCTTCCAGCGATGCTTGAGATAAAGGTCGGCCGCGACCTCTACCTGAGCAGGAGGAACGCTGGCGCCCGCCGTCTCCGCGGCGGTGAGCAGGATACGCAGGCAGGCAATGGCCGTCATGATCGGCAATCTGACGGCCAATGCTTGGCGAAATCCTTACAAAGCAAGGATAACGTCGGTTTTTCTTATTTCGCCCAGGTATAGCTGCGGCAGGTTGTCGCGATCGCCGGAAGCTCTACCTGACGACGACCCGCCGCGACAGGCTCAGACGAAGTCCTCGCTGAGGCGGAACTCCAGGCGCTGCTTGACGCCCGGCCAGTCGAAGTCGGTGATCGAGAACACGGCCGTGTCGCGCACGTGGCCGGTCCAGGTGATCTTGTGGCTGCGCAGCACGCCTTCCTTGCTGGCGCCCAGCTTCTCGACCGCGGCCTGGCTGCGGGCGTTGCGGACGTCGATGTTGAACTCCACGCGGATGACGCCGGCGTCGAAGGCGTGGCCCAGCAGCAGGCGCTTGGACTCCGGGTTCACCGGGCCCGAGCGGGCGCTGGGGTGCAGGAAGGTCGAGCCGATCTCCAGGCCCTTGTGCAGGCGGCGGATGTTCAGATAGCTCGACGTGCCGACGATCTTGCCGTCCGACTTGCGGCGGATGGCGAAGCCGACGCGCTCGCCGCGGTCGCTCTCGCCCAGCAGCGCGCCCCACCAGTCCTCGAAGCCTTCGCCGCAGCCGTTGACCGACATGATCTCCCAGCTCTCGGGATCGCAGTCGATGGCGCCGCGCAGCTCGTCGCGCAGTTCGGGGGTGATGGGCTCTAGCCGGACGTAGCGGCCTTCGAGGGGCTTGATGGTCAGGTTCATGGCGGTGTTTTCCGTCAGGAGCGAGCGGCTGACAAGCCGCCAGGCGAGGATCCGGGGCCGAAGCGGCGGGATCGTTCAAAATGGCCCCGCATCGCCCGCTTGCCGCGCCCGTAAACTCGGTGTTACAACATCTTCAAACAAGTGTTTGAACCAGGGATCGGGAACGCCATGGACTTCGACATCTCTCCCCGTCAGCGGGAATTCCTCGACCGGGTGAACGCCTTCATCGAGGACCACGTGCGGCCGGCGATCCCGACCTACGAGGCCGAGATGGACGTTCCCGCCGACCAGCGCTGGAAGGTCGTCCAGGTGCTGGAGGAGCTGAAGGGCAAGGCCAAAGCCGCCGGCCTGTGGAACTTCTTCATGCCGCCCCACAGCGGCCAGGTGCATGTCGATGACACTTTCGAGTTCGAGGGCGTGCAGCTGACCAACCTCGAATACAGCCTGATCGCCGAACAGCTGGGCAAGATCGGCTTCGCTTCCGAGGTCTTCAACTGCTCGGCGCCTGACACCGGCAACATGGAAGTGCTGATGCGCTACGGCACGCTGGCGCAGAAGGAGCGCTGGCTGCGGCCGCTGATGAACGGCCAGATCCGCTCGGCCTTCCTGATGACCGAGCCGGAGGTGGCCAGTTCCGACGCCACCAACATCGAGACCCGCATCGAGCGCGACGGCGACGACTACGTGATCAACGGCCGCAAGTGGTGGTCCTCGGGCGTGGGCGATCCACGCTGCAAGGTCGCCATCGTCATGGGCAAGACCGATCCGACCGCCTCCACCCACCAGCAGCAGAGCCAGATCCTGGTGCCGCTGGACGCGCCGGGCATCGAGGTGGTGCGCATGCTGCCGGTGTTCGGCTTCGACGACGCCCCGCACGGCCATGCCGAGGTGATCCTGAAAGACGTCCGCGTGCCGGTCGAGGACGGGCTGATCCTGGGCGAAGGGCGCGGCTTCGAGATCGCCCAGGGCCGCCTTGGTCCCGGCCGCATCCACCACTGCATGCGCACCATCGGCGCGGCCGAGGTGGCGCTGGAGAAGATGGTCAAGCGTCTGATGACCCGGAAGGCCTTCGGCAAGTACATCTCCGAGCAATCGGTGTGGGAGCAGCGCATCGCCGAGGCCCGCATCGACATCGAGATGTGCCGCCTGCTGTGCCTGAAGGCCGCCGACATGATGGACAAGGCCGGCAACAAGGCCGCCCGGCTCGAGATCGCCATGATCAAGGTCGCCGCGCCGCGCATCGCCCTGAAGGTGATCGACGACGCCATCCAGGCCCACGGCGGCGGCGGCGTCACCACCGACTTCGGCCTGGCCAAGCTCTATGCCGGCATCCGCACCCTGCGCCTGGCCGACGGCCCCGACGAGGTGCACTGCCGCACGATCGCGCGGATGGAATATTCGAAGTACGGCGACCTGGCCTTCAAGCAGAAGGCCGAGCGCGAAGCGGCCCTGCACGTGCCGGGGATCCGCTAGGGCTTAGGAGCGGCCGCTTTAGCCATCTTGATCCTGGCGACGAGAAGTCGGGCGTCGCCGATGGTTTCGAGCGGCGCCCGCTTCGTGCAGGCGCTGGCCCAGATCGCCTCGGTCGGGCCGCCCGCCAAGACCGGGGCGGCAGGCTCGGTGATCTTCTGCAGGGCCGGTCCCGGTTCCTCGCCGCCGGCCTCAAACGGCCAGCGACGCACGGTTTGGATCGCGAGCGTCCTTTCGCGGCAGTCGGCCTCGAAATCGCGGAAGGCGTAAGCGGGGCGGTCGTCGTGATTTTCCGGGACCGTTGAGGTCATGGCCCAGATGGACCGTCCTCTCACCTTGTTCTTCTTCTTGTCGGCGAAGGTGGCGGCGGGCGATGTCAGCACCATGCGCTGCGGCCCGGACCATATGAGATCGTAGGACGCCCCCGCGCCCTGGGCCCGCACTGGAGTGTCGACGCTCATAGGGGCGGGGCTTATCAGAAGCGGAGCCTTGGGGCGGTGCGTGAAGGCGTCCGCCGCGTCGGCGTAGCCCAGTCGCCGCGCGCCCTCTTCCATCGTCGCGGCGATGTCCATCCCGCCCTGGGGCGCTTCTCCGTGACAGGCCTGACGAGCGATCGTCGCTACGGCGTCGTCGAAAAGGAAGCGCCAGGCGTCCCAGGCGGGAGCTTTGGCGTTGGGGTTGCGATTCCCGGTGGCGGGGAGCCTTTCGATCCAGGCGTTTGACTGCGCGCGCCAGCCGCAATCGAGCCGAACGGCGATGAGGTTGGCGCGCCCGTTGTTGGCCGTGGTCTCGCCCGGTGTGAGGACCAGGGTCTCGAACTCCACCATGTCGTCGTTGCGGACGATCGTGGCGGGGTTCCAGTAGGTCAGACTCTTCGACGGCGCAGCCGGCTCCGCCTGAAGCCAGCCGGCAGCGGCCGGAGTGGCCGTCGCGAGCGCTGCGAGCAGGCCGGCGATGGAAAATGTCTTCGACATGCGTCGGCGCTCCGCGGTTGAGCTTAGACGCTTAGTACGCCCGCTGCGGGAGCGGCAAGCGCCCCGTCGTCAGAACTGCGGCGCCACGATCGCTCGGGCCTGGGTCTCGTCGCAGCGGATCTGGTCGATCATCAGCTCGATGCTGTCGAACTTCAGTTCGGGGCGCAGGAAGGCGATCAGCTGGGTTTCGATGACCTGGCCGTAGAGGTCCTCGTCGAAGTCGAACAGCCAGGTCTCCAGGCGGGTCTCGACCTCGCCGGTGGTCGGGTTGTTGCCGAGGTTGGCGACGCCCGGGATCACCCGGCCGTCGGGCAGGCGGGTGCGGGTGGCGTAGACGCCGAGCTTGGGCACCACGTAGTCGACGATCTCGACATTGGCGGTGGGAAAGCCCAGCTGGCGGCCCAGCTGCTGGCCGCGCCGCACCACGCCCTCGATGGCGAAGGGACGGCCCAGGATCCGGGCGGCTTCCTCGGGCTTGCCGGCCCGCAGGGCCTCGCGCACGCCGGTGGACGAGAACTTCTCGCCGTCGCGGTTGGCCACGGGTTCGGCGACCGAGACCGAGAAGCCCAGCTCCGCGCCATAGGCCTTCATCGCCTCGGGGCTGCCGGTGCGGCCCTTGCCGAACGAGATGTCGAAGCCGACGGCCACGTGGCGGATGCCCAGGCCGTCGTGCAGCACGCGCTCGGCGAAGGCCCGGTCGTCCAGGGTGGCCATCTCGAAGTCGAACGGCAGCAGGTAGAGGAAGTCGACGCCCAGATCGCTGAGCAGGCGGGCCTGCTGCTCGACCGTCATCAGCCGGAAGGCCGGCTCGGTGGGGCGGAACAGGCGCCGGGGGTGCGGGTCGAAGGTGACCACGCCCAGCGGGACCTTCAGCTCGCGCGCGGCCCGGGCGGCCTCGGCGATCACCTGCTGGTGGCCGCGATGGACGCCGTCGAAATTGCCCAGGGCCACGGCCGCGCCCTTCTCCTCGGGCGACACGTCCTTCCAGCCGTGGACGATCTTCAGGCGCACGCGCGGATCCATGCTCAGGCGCCCTTCTTCGGAACCAGGACCACGGCCTCGCCGTCGACCACGGCCTTCTTGCCGACGATGCAGGTGGTGGAGAGGGTGACGCGGCCCTTGGCCTCGTCGATGGCGGTGACCGCCACCTTGACCACGACGGTGTCGCCGATGCGCACCGGCCGCTTGAAGTTCAGCGATTGCGACAGATAGACCGCGCCGGGACCGGGCAGGGTGGTGCCCAGCGCCGCCGAGATGTAGCCGGCCGACAGCATGCCGTGGGCGATGCGCTCGCCGAAGCTGGTGCCCGCCGCATAGTCGGCGTCGAGGTGGACGGGGTTGGTGTCGCCGGTGACGTCGGCGAAGGCCTGGATGTCGGCCTCGCCCACGGTGCGGCTGAGTTCGGCGCTCTGGCCGACGCTCAAGTCCTCGAGAAAGAGACCCATGCGATCCCCGATCCTGCGTTCTTATTGCTCTTAGACGGGCTTTGTAGCGCGCCGGGCGGGGTTCACCAGACCAGATCGGCGATGGCGTGGGTCGCGCCGACGCTTTCGGCGGCCAGCAGCTTGGCCACGGCCTCGGGCGACAGCAGGCCGTCGGGGCCGAGGGCCTTTTCGCCGTGGATGCCCTTGGCGATGAACAGGCAGGCCAGCTTCTGGTTCTCGGCGCCCAGCACGTCGGTGATGACGCCGTCGCCGATGCACAGCACGCGGGAGCGATCCACCGGGCCGCCCTTCAGGCGCTCGGCCTGCGCCAGGGCCAGGTCGTAGATCGCCGCGAACGGCTTGCCGGCCATCACCACCTTGCCGCCCAGCTCTTCATAGAGGTCGGCCAGGGCGCCGGCGCAGTAGATCAGCTTGTCGCCGCGCTGCACCACCCGGTCGGGATTGGCGCAGATGAACAGCAGGCCGCGGTCGGCGGCCACCTTCAGGCGGTCGCGATAGTCCTCGGGGACTTCGGTCTCGTCGTCATAGAGGCCCGAGCACAGGATGAAGTCGGCGTCCTCGCAACCGGCCAGCGTCAGGTCCAGCCCAGCCCACAGCGGCGCGTCGCGGTCGGGACCGACCTTCCAGACCTTCTTGCCGGCCTGGGGCGTCAGCAGCGAGCGCGTGGCGTCGCCGCTGGTGACGAAGGCGCTCCAGGCCTCGCGCTGCACCTTCAGGCCGTCGAGCTGCGACAGCACGTCGGGCGAGGGGCGGGGGGCGTTGGAGATCAACACCACCGGGCCGTGGTCGCGGTTGAAGCGCTCCAGGGCGTCGCAGGCTTCCGGGAAGTTGCGCACGCCGTTGTGGATCACGCCCCACACGTCGCAGAGCACCACGTCGTAGCGGTCGGTCAGGGCGGAGAGGCCGGCGGGAAAGTCGATCATGGCAGGGCGGGTACCGGGCGAGAGTCCGAGCGTCAATGGCGGGCGAGCGGCGAGCCGGAGGGGCGCGGCCACGCTTCGCATGTGGTGATCACGCACGAGGATATCAACAGCTTCTGTTGATAGGTATTTCGCTCAAAATGGGAAGTAACGTTGTTCGTTATTGTAGGTAATTTATCTACAAAATTTAATAATTTGCGATTCACCTTACAATAAGAAATGGCGACTATTTCTCATCGACAGGGGGCGGCGGAAGAATTCCGAGCCTGTTTTGTAAGTGAGTTAGTATAGTGCGTAACGTTGCTAAGAAGTCGGCTCTGTTTTGCTCGGCCGTCGTGATCTCGTTCTTCGCCGCTCAAGGCGCCTTTGCTCAGACCACGGTCAGCAGCGGCGGCACGGCCTCGGCCACCGGCTATGACTCGGTCGCCGTCGGCGATTACGCCACGGCCAGCGGCGATTACTCGAACGCCCTCGGCGAAAGCACCACGGCCAGCGGCTATCACGCCCTGGCGGTAGGCCACGGCGCCATCGCCAGCGGCACGGCCGCGATCCAGATCGGCGCGCACGGCGAGGCCTCGGGCGAATACTCGACCGTCGTAGGCAACTATTCCTCGGCGACCGGCGACTACAGCTCGGTGCTCGGCGCCAACGCCTACGCCACGGGGACCAACAGCGTGGCCATCGGCTACGGCTCGATCGCCGATGAAGACAACACCGTCTCGGTCGGCACCTCGACCTCGACCCGCCGCATCACCAACGTTTCGGACGCCGTCAACAGCACCGACGCGGTGAACCTGGGCCAGCTGGAAAGCTACAGCGCCTCGACCCTGTCCAGCGCCAACGCCTACACCGACACGGCCGTGGCCGGCGTGGTCAGCACGGCCAACGCCTACACCGACACCGTCGCGGCCCAGACGCTGACGACCGCCAGCACCTATACGGACACGGCCGCCGCCGCCGCCGTGACCACGGCCAACGCCTTCACCACGGCCACCGCCGCCACGACCCTGAGCTCGGCCAACGCCTATACCGACACCAAGGCCGCCGCGACGCTCACCGCCGCCAACGCCTATACCGACTGGCGCGTCGACACCCTGGCCACCCAGATGGACAACCGCATCAACGAGGTCTCCAGCCGCCTGAACGGCGTCGGCGCCATGAGCTCGGCCATGTCGATGATGGCCGCCAACAACGCCGGCCAGGGCGCGGGCCTGACCAACCGCCTGGCCGTGGCCGTCGGCGGCTATCGCGGCCAGGGCGCCATCGCCGTGGGCTACTCGCACAACAGCCGCGCCGTCAGCTACAATGTCGGCTTCTCGGCCACGGGCCGCGACGTGATGAGCGGCGGCAGCGTCGGCTTCGCCTGGTAATCCAGCCCCGATAATTCGGAGCGCAGAAGCGCCAGCCACGCAGAAGGCGTGAAACGACACGGCCCCGGAGCTTGCTCCGGGGCCTTTTCGCATTGAAAGCGGGGTATTTCTCCAAACGCCCTCCCAATCCGAATATCCCCGCGAAGGCGGGGACCCAAGCTGACTTTCAGGAGGAGGCGCGGTTCGGGACCGGGCGGCGAGCTCTGCTTGGATCCCCGCCTTCGCGGGGATGCTCGGAGGGAGGTGGCGGGACTCCGAATACGGCGTCGTTAGGCCGCGTCGTGGAAGATCACGCCCAGGGTGCGCCGCGTTCCGCCGCGCACCTCGCTGACGCCGTGGCGCAGGATCCGGCGATGGACGCCGCGCGCGCCCTCCGCCGGCCGTTCGCGCACGGCGAAGATCACGCCCTCGCCCTGGGCCAGCGGCACGACCTGGGCGGCCGACTGCTGGCGCGGGCGCTGCTCGACCAGCACGAACTCGCCGCCTTCGAAGTCGCGGCCCGGCTCGTCGAGCAGGAAGGCGGCCTGCAAGGGAAACACGTGCTCGCCGTAGAGGTCCTGGTGCAGGCAGTTGTAGTCGCCGGGGCCATAGGTCAGCAGCAGGGGCGTCGGCCGCGCCTGGCCCGCGCCGTGACAGCGGTCGAGCATGGCCGACAGGTCGCCTGGAAAGCGGCGCTCCTCGCCCAGCCGCTGCATCCAGCCGTTGGCGATGCGGGCCAGCGGCGGATAGAGGCCGGCCCGCAGCTTCTGCACCGTCTCGGGCAGGGGATAGGCGAAGTACTTGTACTCGCCGCGCCCGAAGCCGTGGCGGGCCATGACCACCCGGCTGCGGAACGGGGCCTCTTCGGCATAGAGCCCGGCCAGGCGGCCGCAGGTCTCCGGCGTCAGCACCGGGCCCGTGGTCGCCCAGCCGCGGGCGTCGAGTTCGGCGGCGATGCGGGGCCAGTCCAGGTTCAAGCCGCCACCTCCCGGGCGACGCCTTCCCGGGCCAGCAAGGCCTGCTTGCGTTCCACGCCCCAGCGGTAGCCGGACAGTGCGCCGTCCGAACGCACCACCCGGTGGCAGGGCGTCAGCACGGCGACCGGATTGGCCCCGCAGGCCTGGGCCACGGCCCGTACGGCCGAGGGCCGGCCGATGGCGCGCGCCACTTCGGCATAGGAGGCGGTGGTTCCGGCCGGAATGTCGCGCAGGGCCTTCCAGACGGCGCGCTGCAGGTCGGTGCCGCGTTCGTCGAGCGCCAGGGGGAGCGGCAGCTCACCCGGGCGGCCGCTGTCGATGGCGGCGACCAGGGCGGCGAGGGCGGGGCTGGCGGCGGCGTCATCCTCGATCAGTCGGGCGCGGGGGAAACGGGCGGCCAGATCCTCGCGCATCTCCGTGCGGTCCCAGCCCATGATCAGCAGGGCCAGACCCGTTTCGGAGGTCGCCGCCAGGGCCAGGCCCAGCGGCGTGTCGCCGAAGCCGTAGCTGAGGGTCTCGATCGGCTCGTCGGGCCGGCAGCGCAGGCAGGGACGCAGGCCTGCCGCCCGGGCGGCCTCGCGGGTGTCATGGAAGGCGACGTTCTTGCGCAGCGGGCGTCCCGAGCAGCTGGGGCGGCAATAGACGCCGGTGGTGCGCACGCCGCAGAAGAAGGCGCCGTCGGCGGCGCGGTCGCGGCGCTCGATCGCGGCCCAGCGGGCTTCGTCGGTGGGATAGGCGTTGGTGAGATCGGCGGTGGTCATGTCGGGCTCCTTTCGGATCTGAGCCCACCATCGCGCCGTCGCCCGCACCCGTCATTCCGATGCTTGCGGTCTCAGCGTTCCGCCGCCGTGGCCGTGCGATGACCGTAGCTGAGCACCCGCGTGACGATCCAGGTCTCGCCCTCCCGCTTCCAGACGATGACGAACTTGGCGATGCCGGCGCAGCCCTGGTCCTTCTGGCAGAAGCGGTGCTCGCCCTCCTCGACCGCGCCGAAGTCCTTGATCGGATAGATGCGCAGCGTGCCGGGGATCAGCTCGCGCCGCACCTTGCCGCAGATGTACTTGCGGGTGTTGTCGATCACCGACTGGCGCTCCCAGGTGACGCCGCCTTCGTCGTGATAGAACTCGACGTCGGGCGCGAAGGCCGAGCCGAAGGTCTCCAGGTCGCAGGCGTTGTAGGCGTCGAAGACCCTGCGGTCCTGGGCCGTGATCGTCTCGGTCAGCGACGGCTCGGCCGCCCATGCCGCATTCGCCCCGCCCATTGCCGCCAGCAGCGCCGCCGCCATCATCGCCTTGCGCATGATCCCCTCCTTGTCCGTTCGGGAGGAGCTTGGCCGGGCAGGGCGGTGAGAGCCGAGTGAATTCCGGCTCATGACGCAGGCTTAATGGGAAACCGCCGCCCGGTGGCCCGGACGGCGGTTGAAAGGATCAGTTTTCTGGAAGGCCTACCAGTTGGCGGCGCGGCGGCGCAGCGGGGCCTGGACGAAGTCGGCCGGCGGGGCGGTCTCGGCCAGGACGGCGTCGCGGATGGCCCGCGGCTCGCCGAACAGGTGGCCTTGGCCGTAGCCGATGTCGAGATCGAGGATCTCGGCGATCTGGCGCTCGCTCTCGACCTTCTCGGCGATCACCTCGACGCCGTAGCGGCGCATCAGGGCGGCGAAGTCGGCGGCGTTGAGGTCGGGCAGCGAGCTCAGCACCAGCTTGCCGTCCTGCTCTTCCAGCTGCTCGAGGATCATCTCGGCGCCGACCTTGACGAACTTGACGTCGGCGCGAGCCAGATCCTGAAAGTCGAGGTCCAGGTCGACGATCTTGTCGAGGCTGAACTGGAAGCCCAGGCTGGCCAGGCGGGCCATGTGGCGGGCCTCGACCGGACCGCGCTGGTTGAAGGCGGTCTGGCCCAGTTCGAAGATCAGCGAGCCGGCCAGGTCCTTGTGGCCCTGCAGGAACTCGAGGAACTGCGGGAAGAAGCTTTCGTCGGCCAGGCTGGCCAGCGAGATGTTGCAGAAGATGCCGACCTTGCGGTCCTGCTTGGCCAGGCGGCGGACGATCTGCACACAGCGGAACAGCAGCAGGTTGTCGATGGCCGTCATCAGGCCCTCGGACTCGGCGACGGCCAGGTACTCGGCCGGCATCATCACGCGGCCGGTCTCGTCGCGCAGGCGCGAGAAGCTTTCGTAGAAGACGGTGCGGCGCTGGGGCAGGCTGACGACCGGCTGCAGGTAGAGATCGACGCGGTTCTCGGCCAGGGCGTCCTGGACGATCTCCAGCATGGCGTTGACCGGGGCGGCGACGCGGGCGTTGGCGCTGGCGCTGTGACGGGCGGCCGCGACCTGGTGGGTCAGCTGGCTTTCCAGGCGCTCGCTCATGCGCTGCATCAGGTCTTCGAGCTGGTGGACCTCGCTGGTCAGCTCGGCCGAGCGCTTCTCGGCGTCCTCGGCGACGGTCTCGACCAGGGTGGTCATGCGGGCGTCGATCTTCTCGATCTGATCGACCAGGATGGAATGGGCCTCGCGCACGGTCTCGATGTCCAGCTTCAGCTGGGCGTTGTCGAAAACGTTGCTGATGATGCCGTGGAACGCGAAGCACAGGCCCAGAGAGCCGATGAAGGCCGACAGGCCGACAGCAGGGGTCGCACCCATGTAGCGCATGGACGTGAGCGACACGATAAGCGCCAGGGTCAGATAGGAGCCGCCCAGCAGAGCTAGCTTCAGTCTTTGCATTTCGAGTCCCTACGAATCGCTTGCAAAAATTAATGCAACCGCTGCGGCCTTGAGTCGAATAGATTAACGCTGCTGGGCCATTACGCCGCGCATCCCCTGTTGATTTTTTTCGAGACCACCGTTCGCGGCGGCCATCCTTTCGTCGACAGTGGCGGTTAGGGCTGATAATCGTTCGCAACTTTTTGCCGCGAGGCCCCAGATGACCGACGCCGTCCTCACCGCCGACGCCTCCATAGCTTCCGACGCTCCGACCCGCGCCCTGAGCACGGCCGCGCGAGGCGACAAGGGCGTGATCGTGGCGGTGCGCGGCGAGACCGGTTCGCCCGAGGCGGTGGCCGCTGAGGAGCTGGAGCGCCGCCTGCTGGAGATGGGCTTCGTCGAGGGCGCGCGCATCGAGATCCTGCAGGAAGGCCTCTTTGGCCGTGATCCCATCGCCGTACGGGTGGACGACACCCGCGTGGCCCTGCGCCGCCGCGAGGCGCGCGCCGTGACCGTTCAGTTCGACGGAAAGACGCTTTGACCGACACCGCTATCCGGCCCTCGCGCATCGCGCTGGTCGGCAATCCGAATTCCGGCAAGACCGCCCTGTTCAACGCCCTGACCGGGGCTCGCCAGAAGGTCGCCAACTACGCCGGCGTCACCGTCGAGCGCAAGGAAGGCCAGCTGGTCACGCCGGGCGGCCGCACCGTCAGCGTGCTCGACCTGCCGGGCACCTATTCCCTGCGCGCCCGCAGTCCGGACGAGGTCGTCACCCGCGACGCCGTGCTGGGCCGCCTGGCCGGCGAGACCGCGCCCGACGTGCTGGTCTGCGTGGCCGACGCCACCAACCTGCGCCTCGTCCTGCGCCTGGTGCTCGAGCTGAAGCAGGTGGGCCGGCCGTTCGTCCTGGCCCTCAACATGTTCGATATCGCCCAACGCCAGGGCCTGCGGATCGACGTCGAGCAGCTGGCCCGCGAGGTCGGCGCGCCGATCGTCACCACGGTGGCGACCCGCAAGCGCGGCCTCGACGAACTGCTGACCCAGGTTGACACCCTGACGCTGACCCACTCGAACGCCGGCGACAACACCTGGCGCGAGCCGAGCGCGGGCGAGATCCGCGCCGCCCACGCCGAGGCCCAGCGCATCTTCAAGACCTGCGTGCGCCCGCCCGAGCGGCCCGACACGGTGACCGGCAAGATCGACTCGGTGCTGCTGCACCCCGTCGCGGGCCTGGTGATCCTGTTTGGCCTGCTGTTCGTGATGTTCCAGGCGGTGTTCACCTGGGCCGCGCCGGCCATGGACGCCATCGACGCCGGCTTCGCGGCCCTGGGCGGTCTGGTCTCCAGCCATCTGCCGGAGGGGCTGCTCTCCAGCTTCATCGCCGACGGCCTGATCGCCGGCGTCGGCAGCGTGCTGGTGTTCCTGCCGCAGATCCTGATCCTGTTCTTCTTCATCCTGCTGCTGGAAGACAGCGGCTACATGACCCGCGCGGCCTTCCTGATGGACAAGATCATGGGCGGGGCGGGCCTGCACGGCCGGGCCTTCATCCCGCTGCTGTCCAGCTTCGCCTGCGCCATCCCCGGGATCATGTCCACGCGGGTGATCGACAACAAGCAGGACCGCCTGACCACCATCCTGGTGGCTCCGCTGATGACCTGTTCGGCGCGGATCCCGGTCTACACCCTGATCATCGGCGCCTTCATCCCGCAGACCAAGGTCTGGGGCCTGTCGCTGCAGGGCCTGGTGATGTTCGGCCTCTACGCCGCGGGCATCGTCTTCGCCCTGCTGGTGTCGTTCGTCATCCGCCGCATCTTCTGGCGGGGCACGGTCGAGCCGTTCATGATGGAGCTGCCGACCTATCGCTGGCCCGAGCCGCGCAACGTGCTGCTGAACCTCTGGACCCGCGCCAAGATCTTCCTCAACCGCGCCGGCCGCATCATCCTGCCGCTGATGGTGCTGGTCTGGGTGCTGGCCACCTTCCCCTATCCGCCCGAAGGCGCGACGGGGCCGGCCATCGACTACAGCATCGCCGGACGGCTGGGTAAGTTCCTGGCCCCCCTCATGCACCCCATCGGCTTCAACTGGCAGATGACCGTGGCGCTGATCCCGGGCATGGCCGCTCGCGAAGTGGCCGTGGCGGTGCTGGGCACGGTCTACGCCGTCGGCGACGTCGAAAGCTCGACCGACGCCCTGTCGGCCACCCTGCACAGCCACTGGTCGCTGGCCACGGCCTTGGCCTTCCTGGCCTGGTACGTCTTCGCGCCGCAGTGCCTGCCGACCCTGGGCGTGGTCAAGCGCGAGACCAACAGCTGGATCTGGCCGACCGTGATGTTCGTCTACATGGTCGCCCTGGCCTATCTGGCGGCCTTCGTCACCTACCACGTGGCGGTGGCGCTCGGGGCGGGATAGGTATTGTTCCGGTTGTGTTCCGTGTTAGGCTCGGGGCATGACGATCCGGGTCGACATCGCAAGTGAGATTAGCTTGGCTGAACTCGTCGCGCTCCTCGATAGCCACGACGCCGTGCTGCTCACTGAGAATGGAGAGGTCGTCGCGCAGGCGCGGCGGGTCGAGGCTAAGGCAGGACGTAAAGAGCGCGTCCCGGGGGCCTTGGCCCACCTAGGCCCGATGGACGACCCTGATCTATTCTTCCGCCCAGACGAGGCGCTGGAAGGTGTCGCTGAGGCCGGTGAAGCTTACGAAGGTCCACCCGGCAAGGAATGATCTTGCTAGACACCCACGCGCTGGTTTGGTGGCTGTTGGCCCCGGAACAGCTTTCGGAGAGGGCGCGCCGCTTCATAGGCGATGGCGACAACAAGCTCTGGGTCAGCGCCGCGAGCGCCTATGAGATCGAGTACAAGCGCAATCGCGATACGTCGCTTCAGCGGTTCCCAAAGAACATCTCTGGTACGATCCCGACATTCGGCTTCGAGTGGTTGGAGATCGACGCTTCGGATCTTGTTTGCGCGGCGCGTTTCGATAACGCTCACCGCGATCCCTGGGACAGGATCATCGCCGCGCAGGCGCAGCGGCGAGATCTGTTGCTCATGACGTCCGATCGGGATCTCACTAGGGCCTGCCAGACTTGGCGGGTCCCGATCCTCTGGTAGTCCGACGCGCCTACCGCGTCGGGACCGGGACCTCGCCGCGGTAGTCGTAGAAGCCGCGGCCGGTCTTCTTGCCCAGCCAGCCGGCCTCGACGTACTTCACCAGCAGCGGGCAGGGGCGGTACTTGCTGTCGGCCAGGCCCTCGTAGAGCACGTTCATGATGCTCAGCACGGTGTCCAGGCCGATGAAGTCGCCCAGCTCCAGCGGACCCATCGGATGGTTGGCGCCCAGCTTCATGGCGGTGTCGATGGCGTCGACCGTGCCGACCCCTTCGTACAGCGTGTAGATCGCCTCGTTGATCATCGGCACCAGCACGCGGTTGACGATGAAGGCGGGGAAGTCCTCGGCGTTGCTGGTGATCTTGCCAAGCGACTTGGCGAAGGCCACGGCCGTCTCGTAGGTCGGCACGTCGGTGGCGATGCCGCGGATGATCTCGACCAGCTTCATCAGCGGGACGGGATTCATGAAGTGCAGGCCGATGAAGCGCTCGGGGCGGTCGGTGGCCGAGGCCAGGCGCGTGATCGAGATCGACGAGGTGTTCGAGGCCAGCAGGGTGTCGGGCTTCAGGTGCGGTTGCAGACCGCGGAAGATGGCCTTCTTGAGCTCTTCGTTCTCGGTGGCGGCTTCGATGGCCAGGTCGGTCTGGCCGATGGCCTCGATGGCCTCGGCGGCCGAGATGCGGGCCAGGGCGGCGTCGGCCGCGTCCTGGTCGATGATGTTGCGGGTGACCTGGCGGGCGAGGTTCTTTTCGATCAGGGCCAGGCCCGCGTCGATGCGCTCGCGCGAGATGTCGTGCAGGCGGACGTCGTAGCCCGCGAGAGCGCAGACATGGGCGATGCCCGAACCCATCTGACCGGCGCCGATTACGCCGACCGTCTTGATATCAACCATGAAAATCCAAGCCTTCGCTCACGATCGCGCAAGCTCCCGGCAGGGCGCGCTGTACCGTCGCCGAAGTTCTAGCACGAGGAACCGCACGCTCGCCAAGGGCTTTGCTGCGCCGCAAACGTCGGGTGAGCGACGTTCCCCGTCCTGTTCCCGGATTATCCGCCTGTCGGAAGGTGTCAGGCGATCAGTTCGGGGTCGTTTCGCCGCAGCCAGGCGGCGGCGTAGGAGCAAAGCGGGGTGATCCGCATGCCCTCGGCCCGGGCCACCTCGGCGACCTTGACCATCAGGCGGCCGGCGGCGCCGGTGCCGCGCAGGGCGGGATCGGCCTCCACATGCGGGATGACCAGGCGATGGCCGCTGCGCTGGTAGTCGGCGAAGGCGATCAGGCCGTCGACGTCCAGCTCGTAGCGGCTCTTGGCGGGGTTGTGGCTGAAGAGGTCGTCGCTCATGGGCCTGAAACGCGAAAGGGGCGAAGGTGGATGCAGCGCAGCATCACCTTCGCCCCTCACATGGCGCTCAGGGCATTTTTCTCAAGAGCGTGGCGGGCGCCGAAACCGGCTTCCACTTTCGGCTGCCACGCTCTGGAACGATCAAGCCCGCAGCTTGCCGCCCGCCTTCTCGACCGCGGCGACGACCTTGGCCGACAGGGCCTCGATCTCGGCGTCGGTCAGGGTGGCGTCGCGCGGCTGGACCAGCACCTCGATGGCCACCGACTTGGAGCCCTCCGGCACGCCGGGGCCTTCGTAGACGTCGAAGACGCGGGCCGAGGCGATCAGGGCCTTGTCGGCGCCGGCCGCGGCCTTGACCAGGTCGCCGGCCGCCTTGGCCTTGTCGGCGACGAAGGCGAAGTCGCGGCTCAGCGGCATCAGGGCCGAGGGGCTGAAGGCCGGCTTGGTCTTCACGGCCTTCTTCTTCGGCTCGGGGATCGCCTCCAGGGTGATCTCGAAGCCGTAGACCGGGCCGGCGACGTCCAGGGCCTTGAGCACGGCGGGGTGGATCTCGCCGAACTCGGCGATCACCGCCTTGGGGCCCAGCTGCAGGCGGGCCGAGCGGCCGGGGTGCCACCACGACGAGGCCGAGCCTTGCGCGGTCTGCAGCGAGGCGACCGGCGCGCCGATCTCCTCGAGCAGGTTCATCAGATCCGTTTTGATCGTGAACACGTCCTCGGCCGAGCGCTTGTCCCAGGCGCGCGGCGGGCGCGGGGCCAGGATGCCGGCGACGACCGTGCGCTGGTCCTTGGGACCATCGCCCAGGAACACCGGGCCGACCTCGAACAGGGCCGCGTCCGGGAAGCCCTGGCGGGCGTTGCGGCCGGCGGCCTCGATCAGGTTGGGCAGCACCGACGGGCGCATGCAGTCCAGTTCCGAAGCGATCGGATTGGCCAGCACCAGGGCGTCGGCGCCGCCGCCGAACAGCTGGGCGGTGGCGCGGCTGGTGAAGCTCCAGGTCACGGCCTCGGCGTAGCCGGCCGCGGCCAGGGCGCGACGGGCGGCGCGGGCGCGCACCTGGCGAGGGGTCAGCACGCCGCCGACGGCGCGAGCCACCTCGGGCAGAGGCGTCGAGGGCAGGGCGCCGTAGCCAGCGATGCGGGCCACTTCCTCCACCAGGTCGGCCTTGCCGTGGGCGTCGCGGCGGAAGCTCGGCGGGGTCACGCAGACCACGCTTTCGGCATGGGTGGCGAACTCGGCGACGGGCACATCCTTGGGCGGCTCGACCTTGAAGCCCAGGGCCTGGAGGATTTCCAGGCTCTTTTCCGGCGCGATCTCCAGGCCCGACAGGGCCTGCACATAGGCCGGGTCGAACAGGATCGGGCCCGGCGCGGCCGGGGCCTCGCCGGCGACGACGACTTCCGAGGCCTCGCCGCCGCACAGTTCCAGGATCAGCTTGGTGGCCAGGTCCAGGCCCGGAACCACCGAGCCGGTGTCGACCGTGCGGGCGAAGCGGTACTGGGCGTCGCTGTTGATGCCGGTCTCGCGACCGGTCTGGGCGATGCGGATCGGCTCGAACCAGGCGCTCTCGACGAAGACGTCGACGGTGGCTTCCGAGCAGCCCGTGCTCTCGCCGCCCATGACGCCGCCGAGGCCGATCGGGCGCTCGCCGTTCGCATCGGCGATGACGCACATGGCCGGGGTCAGCTCGTAGGTCTTGCCGTCCAGCGCGATCAGGTGCTCGTCGCCGTTCAGGCCGTGACGGCCCAGGCGCGTCTCGATCTTCGTCCCCGACAGCAGGGCCGCGTCATAGACGTGCAGCGGCCGGGCGCGGTCGTACGAGATGTAGTTGGTGATATCGACCAGGGCCGACTTCGGATTGATGCCGATGGCCTTCAGGCGATCCTGCAGCCACTGCGGCGAGGGACCGTTCTTGACGCCCTTGATCAGGCGGCCGGCGAAAACCGGGCAGGCCTCGCCGTCGACTTCGATGGCGATCGGGCAGGGGAAGGTTCCGGCGACCGGGGCGATCGACAGGTCCTTCAGCTTGCCCACGCCGGCGGCGGCCAGATCGCGGGCGATGCCGGCGACGCCCAGCCAGTCGGGACGGTTGGGGGTGACCTCGAAGTCGATGACGGCTTCCAGGCCCAGCGCCGTGGCGGCCGGGGTCCCGACAGCCAGGTCGTTCGACAGTTCCAGGATGCCTTCCGAACCGTCGTCGGCCTCGAGCTCGGAGCCCGAGCACAGCATGCCGTTGGAGACGACGCCGCGCACCGGCTTTTCGACCAGGGTGACGCCCAGGCCCGGCACATAGGCGCCGATCGGGGCGTAGATGGTGGTCAGGCCGACGCGGGCGTTCGGCGCGCCGCAGACGATCTCCTTGCGGCCGTCGATCGTGTCGACCTGGCAGACCCGCAGGCGGTCGGCGTTGGGGTGCTGAACGGCCTCGACGATCTTGGCGACGCTGAAGGCGGCCAGCTTGGCGGCCGGGTCGGTGACGTGCTCGACCTCGAGGCCGGCCATGGTCATGGCGGCGACGACCTGGGCGGCGGTCGCTTCGGTGTCGAGGTGGTCCTTGAGCCAGGACAGGGTGAATTTCATCGTTCTGGATCTCCAAGCCCCGCCGCGCGGGAGGGGTTGGGTGGAAAGGCATGTCCGGAGCGGTCGGGCTGCGCCGTCGCTCCGGAGGGGTTCGTCAGCTCAGGCCGCTGGCCGGGTTCGGCGCGGAAAAGCCCGAGAAGCCGTAGTGGGCCAGCCAGCGGCTGTCCGACGACCACATGTCGCGCAGGTCCGGCATGCCGTACTTCAGCATGCCCAGGCGGTCGACGCCGACGCCGAAGGCGAAGCCCTGGTACTCGTCCGGATCGATGCCGCAGGCGCGCAGCACGTTCGGATGGACCATGCCGCAGCCCAGGATCTCCAGCCACGACGTGCCCTGGCCGATCTTGATCTCGCCGCCCGAGCGGTCGCACTGCACGTCCATCTCGGCCGAGGGCTCGGTGAACGGGAAGTGGTGCGGGCGGAACTGGGTGGTCACCGCGTCGGTCTCGAAGAACCGCGCCAGGAAGGTTTCCAGGGTCCACTTCAGGTGGCCCATGTGGATGCCCTTGTCGATCACCAGGCCCTCGACCTGGTGGAACACCGGCGTGTGGGTGGCGTCGTTGTCCACGCGATAGGTGCGGCCCGGCGCGATGATGCGGATCGGCGGCTTCTCGCTGACCATGGTGCGCACCTGCACGGGGCTGGTGTGCGTGCGAAGAAGCATCCTTTCGCCGTCTTCCTTCCGATTGAAGAAGAAGGTGTCGTGCATCTCGCGGGCCGGGTGCTTCTCGGGGAAGTTCAGGGCCGTGAAGTTGTGGAAGTCGTCCTCGATGTCCGGACCTTCGGCCACGGCGAAGCCCATCTCGGCGAAGATCGAGACGATCTCGTCCATGGTCTGCATGGTCGGGTGGACGGATCCCTTGCGGCGATAGGGGCCGGGCAGGGTGAGGTCGAGGGTCTCGCGGGCCAGGCGCGCGTCGAGTTCGGCCGCTTCCAGCGCGGCCTTCTTCTCGGTGATCGCCGACTGCACGCGGTCGCGCAGGGCGTTGATCGCCGCGCCGCGTTCCTTGCGCTCGTCGGGGCTCATCGCGCCCAGGGTCTTGAGCAGGCCCGAGATCGAGCCGGTCTTGCCCAAAGCGGCCACGCGGACCGCGTCTAGCGCTTGCAGGTCGGCCGCGCCGGCCACTTGGGCCAGGACGTCGGATTCGAGGGTGTTGAGATCGGTCATGACGGGGTTTCGTCTAGGCGGTTTTGACGTCGGGTGGAACCGGATAACGCGCAGCAAAAAGCCCTCCGGCTCGCGCCGGAGGGCTTTTAAAGGATCGTTCGAGCGGTGAGGCTCGGAAGTTCCTTAGGCCAGGGCCGCGCGAACCTTGTCGGCGATGGCCTTGAACGCGACGGCGTCGTTGCCGGCGATGTCCGCCAGGACCTTACGGTCGATCACGATACCCGCCACGTCCAGGCCGTGGATGAATTGCGAGTAGGTGAAGCCTTCGGTGCGGGCGCCGGCGTTGATGCGCTGGATCCACAGCGAACGGAAGGCGCGCTTGCGCACCTTGCGGTCGCGGTAGGCGTACTGGCCGGCCTTGTCGACCGCGGCCTTGGCCGTACGGATGGTGTTCTTGCGGCGGCCGTAGAAGCCCTTCGCCTGTTCAAGAACCTTCTTGTGCTTGGCGTGGGCGGTGACGCCACGTTTAACGCGAGCCATGTGTCAGCGCTCCTCTTAAAGGCCGTAGGGCAGGTACGAACGGATGGTCTTGGCGTCAGCCTCGCTCATCACCTTCGTTCCGCGGTTTTGGCGGATGTACTTGCCGTTGTGGCCGATCAGGCGGTGGCGCTTGCCGGCGACGCCGGCCTTCAGCTTGCCCGTGGCGGTGATCTTGAAGCGCTTTTTGGCGCCCGACTTCGTC
>PJUJ01000279.1_pt1 | contig 33332 bp, 27 predicted proteins | sample 1512321 | NCBI WGS metagenome assembly PJUJ01 (sample SAMN08177669, study PRJNA422409) | Feces metagenome, whole genome shotgun sequencing project. | isolation source: Chicken feces enriched on filter paper: beechwood xylan treatment | host: Gallus gallus | place: USA: Madison | collected 2015-01-15 | reverse complement strand
TCAATTACTATAACAAGGTAAGAATTAAATCAAATTTAAACGGAATGAGCCCTGTAGAATACAGAGCTCATTATATCAAGAACATTGCTTAAATTTGTCCAACTTTTGGGGGGCAGTCCAAAAATGCACTTTCCACTCCTTTTTTTTTGGCCCAATATAAAAGGGGACTTTTTCAGTGCCCTCGTTTAAAACCAACCCTTTCTTTTTTAGTAGGACTCTTCTAACTCCTCACCTATTCGCTCTACATCTATTTCTTTTTGAATCCTTTGCCAAGTCATATATGCATGTACCTTTTGTCCATTAGATATAATCGGTTCTACTGATTTCTGATATAAAATATCTGCTTCAAAATCCATTTTTCGAACTTGTTTTAATCCTTCCCAATTAGGATTTAAAGAAGTTTCGATATGATAAATTACATTACAAAGCACATTATCAACCGTATATTTTCCCGTAAAACCAATATATTCTTTAGCCCGCGAGGCTATCAATTCATCAGTCACGGAATATCTATCATCAGTATTATATTTAACAGGATTTTTGACCGAAATTTGAACCGACATATAACCATCTGGACTGAATATTAAAATACCTTTTGGATTCTTACCCAAAGGAAACAGATATTCCTCTCCCCCCACTGGAATTTCTATGTAAGATAGCAACTTCCAAGAACCAATAATTTCATTTTTCAATGACGCCATATCGTATGATTTTTATAGTAGAACGCATTTTTAGTAAAAATAGTTTGTCACATTTTTATTATAAATATACTCTTATATCAGGATGTGCTTTTGAACAAGAAAATGTAAGTTTGCATGAAATTTTATGACAATGAATCAACAACAATTATGTCCCTGTGGTAGCAATAAAATTTATGAAGAATGCTGTTCTCTCATACACCAAGACTATAAAAAAGCTGAATCCGCAGAGCAACTTATGTGCGCTCGTTACGCTGCTTTTGTCGTTCATGACATTGATTTTATTTATAATACCTTTGACCCTAGCACGCGTAGATTTCAAAACAAAAAAGACATTGAATCCTGGGCAAGAGAAAGTAAATGGATGCAATTGGAAGTAATTAAAGCCACCACGAATACTGTAGACTTCAAAGCACATTATTTGGACAGCAACATGAATGTTCAAATACATCACGAAAAGTCAAATTTCAAACAGGTTCAAAACGTTTGGTTTTACGTGGATGGAAAGATTTTAAGCTAAAAACAGGTAATCAAAACTTAACATCTAAATAACGTCAAGCTAACAATCACTTTCTATATTTGATTAATAAAAATTTTGAATATGATTAAAGATTTAGAAATCACAAATTTGGAAATCGTCCCAATTCATACCGAAGAATGGCTTTATGATGGAGATGATTATGTGGTAATCGAAGATTAATTACCTAACAAAACCTCAAACTTCTAAGTTTGAGTTAGAAAGACAATTTAGTTATCAAATATTATATAAAAAAAGCTAATCGATTAATCGATTAGCTTTCATTTTATTCAGGTAAAACATTATATATTACAATACTAAGTTATTATTAGGCTTATCACTCAATTTCAAAGCAACATTGCCTCCATCAACAATTGCAGAAAAAGGGATTGCAATAGAGTTTTGTGAATTTCCATTTAAAGAGATAGACTCTAAATACATATTATTTGCAGCGTTGTTCTCAACGTTAATAACAAATTTATCACCTTTGTAATAGTTTTTGTTTAACTGAATTTCTATACGGTCAAATAGTGGACTTGCTAATTGGAGTGTAGGATTAATAGCCGACAAACCTCCCACATCGAACAATCCCATACTAGCCATTACATACCAAGCTCCTAATTGTCCTTGATCTTCATCTTGACCATATCCATATCCGTGTAAACCATCTACACCATAGAATTCATTACATATTGCACGAACCCATTTTTGTGTAAGGTAAGGTTTTCCAGAGTAATTAAATAACCATGAAATATGAAGATTTGGTTGATTTCCATGATTATACGCAGCATGAATACCAGCGAAAGCATCTACTGTGGTACCACCTCCAAATACATTTTTTTGAGAAACAATAAATATACTATCAAGACGCGTATTGAACACGTCATAACCTACTTTCTCAATCAATTTCTTTGGATCGTGAGGTACATAGAATGTATATTGAATCGCATTGCCTTCTTGGAAGCCAGTCCATGGAGCCATTGGATCAAAATCCTTTAAGAAAGACCCATCCAATAACTTAGGTCTTATAAGCTCAGTTTCAGCATCAAATAGGTTTTCCCAATTACATGCTAATTTAGACAGTTTAATATAATCATCTTCCTTATTTAAATGTTTAGCAAATTGCGCAACAGCGTAACTACTAAAAGAATATTCCATGGTATGAGAAGCTCCAAATACAGATCCTTCATCCTGCTTAGTAATAAAATAGTCATCGCTAGGAATATAAGGACAATACCCTCTCTTTACGAAAGCATCTACATCCAATTTACCAGCCCCAGTTGGTCTATTATGCCCTTGAACTTCGTTTTTAAATGATGCCTCATATCCTAAGTTATAATCAAAATCTCTAATACCTACATTGTAAGCTGATGCGATTGCCAAACTTGTGAAGTTTGTACCAACACCTGATACATATTTCCCATTAGCCACTCCGTCTCCTAGCCAACCAGTTTCTTGATACACTAAAAGTTGACTTTTTACCCAATCTGAATAATACTCTGGATATGCTAAAGCCCACAATTGTGTTAAATTCCAAAATCCCCCCCAAATAGCATCCGTGTTGTAATAATTATGCTCTGGCTTGTTATTTTTTAAATTAATATATGCTACTTCACCATCATTCCTTGGGTAAGCACCGTTTACATCATTAACTAGTCCTCTGCCTAATAGCGCATGGTATAATCCCGTATAGAACTTCACTCGATCATTATATTCTCCACCTTCAACTTTTAATCGGCCTAGCATTTCATTCCAACGATTTAACGATTTCTCCTTGGCATCTTCGAAATTTAAATCTTGTGCTTCATATTCATAGTTGTTTTTTGCATTCTCGATAGAGGTATATGATTGACCTATTTTGACAACGACTTCTTCATTTTCTTCTGTTTCGAAGTTGACTGCTAAACATGCACCAACACCTTGTATACTGCTTTCATTAGTAATCGCTTTATCTCTAAAGAACGTATTTACACTTATAGCTGGTTTATTAATTTTAGTATAAAAAAACATTTTTATAGTTGCCTCAGGCTGATATTTCTTAACATACTCGGGCTTAGTAACGACATAGCCTTCAATCGTCGTCTCATCAACTTGTTTTATATAAGCATCTACAACTTCACCGCTTTCTCCCAATTTATTCCCTATGTCAAATAATACATATGAACTATCTGATTTTGGAAAGATATATTTTTGAAACCCTACTCTATCCGTAGCCGTTAGTTCAACTGAGGTTTTATACTTCTCCAGCATTACCTTATAAAAACCAGAAGTCGCATATTCATTTTCCTTTTTAAATGGCGATCTATAGCCCTCATCAGGTTTGTCTAATGAACCTGGATTAGTTTTTAACTCACCTACTATTGGCATTAACATTACTCCTCCAATTTGGAATTCATGAAAACAAGCAAAACCTTCTATTGATTGGTGTCCATCTTCATATCCCACAGCTTCCCATCCATTTGCATTTCCATATGATCCATTTGTTGACGGCCCGAGTTTAGCCATTCCAAACGGTACAGCACCAGGGGTGTAGAAAAACCATCTGCTATGCACACTTCCTATATTTGGATTTACATATTCATTTAATTTGAAATTGTTTTCTTTTGAACTTGTACATGCTTGCGCTATTAATAGGACGATTAATAAGGTTAAGAATACGTTTAATTTTTTCATTATTTGCTTTTCAAATTTAGATTTTCTAAAATACCAACTCTTGTATATAATTCTATCATGCATGATGCATCTAATAACCATTTTGGATTTTTATTTTCGTTTTTATTTCGTCCAGTCCAGTCTCGATATGGTAAGCCTTCTGCATCTCTTGCATGGTCCCATGCCCAGTCTAAACATTCCCTGATGGTATTAATATATTTCGGATCTTTATCGATTAGGTACAAATCTTCAAATCCTCTGTACAACACAACTGTAAACCATGGAATATCTTTTACCAGTGGAATACCATTATCTAATCGTTCGAAAAAGAAATTATAAGCCCCTTCTGCCATCTTTTGAGCATCTCTAAGATATTTTTCATTACTAGTAACTTTATATAAATGAACTGCAGATTGAATCATAGTTCCTGTATTATAGGTATACGGATGCTTTTGAACTTGACTTGTTATTTGATCTTTTGTCAATAAAGAATTCCATATTATATGTAAAGAATCGTCAAGCAAAGTGGACATCATCCAATTGTATGATTTCAATCCATAATTTAGATACCGTGTATCTTGCGTTGAATTATATAATTTCAATGCTAATACAGTGGCCTTACCATTGGTACATGCTGGCTTTTGGTCTCTTACTCCCTCAAGCCAAGTTGCGCCTCCACCTAAATCATCTGACCATCCACTTTCTATAAAAGCCATAACTTCTTTTGCTTTAGTCAAATATTTTTCATTATTGGTTAACATATATGCATCTACATAGTCAATACCAACAAGTCCATTATCATCATAGTACCGATCTACTTTCTCAAATTGTGATGGATAAGCTTGATACCCTTTAGGAAATCGTGTAGTGTCTAAATAAAGCTCAACAGCATAAACCATAGAATCCAAATAAGGTCGATATTTAGCACTATCTACTTCCAAAAGAATATTAACAGATGAGAACACTCCACTCATAGGCCATAAAAAGGACACCTCCTTAGCTTGTTTATCCTGTTGATGAAAATATGTCAAACTAGGTTTATGAGAATTTGGGTAATATTCAGCAAAAAGCCCATATTGTGGCACACGAAACTTCTCCCAAACGATATTAAAGAGCTCCTCTCCTCGCTTTATATTAGTATTATTATTGTTTTGTTTCTGGCCGTAAAGTCCAATTGAGATTATTACAAGCAGGAATAACAAAATATTTCTCATGTTCCTAATTAATTTTATCACCCCTATAATTAGCTAAAGCACCATATGCTTCTACTACTGCTCCTTGCATTAATAATGAATAATATCGTCCTCGATTTCCACCAGTCCAATCCTCATAGAAAAACCCAATTTCTGTTCTTGCCTTTTCATAACCATGATTAATAAAGTTATAATAGGTGTTTATAAAGGTTTTCGCTTTTTGATCATACGGACTTAAATCAATATACGCCAACAGCAATTTGGTATGGAACCATGGATCAGTATCTGTATAAGACAGTACACCATTTCTATTTTTCACAAAATAGTCATAAGCTCCTTGTGCAGTAATTTTAGCCTGATTTAGATACTCATTATCCCCTGTGATATCATGCAATCTTATACCATTCTGAATCATCACAGCAGCATTATAAGTCCATAAACGTGTATTGATTGTACCATTTGCATTTTTATCATTCCAATAACATTTCGAAGATGAGTCATATAAATTTTCGCGCAACCATGCGTATAATGATTTTGCGAAACCTAAGATTTTTTCTTTTTCAGAATCTGGACATACTTCATAATATTTAAGCAAGAATAAAGTCGCATAACCATTGGAACAGGTTGGTTTATTTGCATCAGTTTGAGCAGAATTGTATCTATAATCTTCATTCCACCACAAAGCTCCTCCCAATTTGGTATCGACTCCACTTTCAAGAAAGGGAATAATTCTAGCAGCTCGCTCTAAATATATTGGATCATTGGTCAATTCATACGCATCAAGAAGATTTATACCAACTATAGAATTGTCATCATAAAAGCGAGTGCCACCACCAAAATTACCATTAGTTGATGAACCGTATGCACCTATATTATTATTGTGTGCGGTCTGTGTATAGTATTTTTCGAACCCATTTACAACATGTTTATAATTAACATTATAACCAATTTTATGTAACTGAGCTGCACCGCTTACCACAGCGTCATACGGCCATAAGAATGAATATGTCGCATCTCCTTGCTGAGCTGGATAATTTTCTTTGAACAAATCTCCTGCTTTATAATATTGATTAATTAAACCAAAGATTTCCATTGCACGCTCGGCACTATTTATCGCTATAGGAGGAAGTACACTTCCCCCTCCAGGCTCTTCAAATCTTTCAGATCCATCATCGCAAGAATACAAAATGAATAGCGAAAATAGGATTGAAATTCTCTTAAATACTCCCATAAGAATTTATATTAAGGATTTGTAATGTTAGTAAATTCATGGACCATTAAATTTTCCTTATTTGTATTGATAGATATGGTCGCTCTCTTCATATTAAGACTACCACTCATTTTCCATAGATGATCCCATTGGCTCCAATTATACTCTCCAATTTCATAAAATGACAAGGCTTCTCCTCCAGTAGGACGTTCTGGACTTATTCCATCATTTCTACCCCAGCATTTGTCTACGCCATCAATTGATGCTATGAAATAATACCTTTCCTCTATCCAAGATAACCAACTTGGTGGATTAGTAGCTGGATTACTTGGGTCAATAAACTGGATTAACCTATTAGGTGCAGAAAATTTTCCTTCGCCAATATATTCCAGATTACCAATAACCTCATATGTTGCTCCCCAAATACATCTAACATTTGAAATAATTTCAGATTTTACAGATAATGTATTAAAATCTACTGTAATACGATATGGGTTAATATTTGGGGTCAAATTTAATGAACCTACACCTTCTTTTAATTTACCATCTTCTATCATGTAATCATACGATTCTACGTCAGAGTGCCCTTTTAATGAAACCACACCATTACCCGAAATTTTTGTATATATGACATACACGCCATCTTTTGCTTTACGGAATAATGAACCAGTTGCTCCTTGACTTTCATTAGCTTCACCGTGCAAATAAAGAGATTGGGGCATATTATCAATACCTTCGCCTCTCACTATTTCAATATCTCTAAATACTTTAGAAGCTTTAACTACCCCCGCTTTGGAAGATGTTACAGTCCAACTAACAACCCCACTTTCTCCCGGAGCTATTCCTGCCTTTCGAGCGACAGCATTTAATATTGCATGCGTAATAGTCAGTTTTGGAAGTGCACCCAAATCACTCTGAATGACTTCCACTGGTTCATTCATATTACCACCTTTTTTATAGAATTCAACTTCGTAAAGCACATATGATCCGTCCTCAGCGCCGCCACCTTCCCATGTCAAATCAATATGCTCAGAAGACGTCACATCAATTACAACCTTATTTGGAGAATTTAATGTCAATGGCACATTAAATGCAGTGCCCAATTCATAGTTTTTCTCACAACCTGCTGTCATAAAAACTACTAGTATACATATAAATAAGTTTTTCATAATTTTAATCATGTTAGAATTACCATTGAGGATTTTGAGTTAAATTCTTATTTAAATCTCTTTCCGATTGTGGGATAGGCCATAGGTAATGTTTTGCTGCATCAAAAGTCCTCTCTTCAACACGTACGAAACCATTATCTGTACCTACAGCATCACCAGTAAATATACCATGAGCCCACCCATTCAATACTTGATCCGCAATTTTCCAACGTATAATATCTTTGTGGCGTAATCCCTCAAATGCTAACTCACTCCTTCTTTCCTGTCTAATAATTTTGCGCAAATCAGCTGAACTTGGAAACTCAAGTGCATTCGTATCTGTAAATCCAGCTCTTACACGTAAAGCTCTAATCGTTCTATTCCATTCAGTAGCATTCATTCCTCCTGATTCTATTAAAGCCTCCGCATGCATTAATAAAATATCCGCATAACGTATTAATATAATATTTAAGCCAGAATTAAGATTTGAACGATACTTATTATCCCAATATTTTTTAAAATAATAACCCGTAGCAGAGGCGTCCGAAGAATATCCAAATCCATCTGGCGCAGCCCCTTCCCTACCGTCTACAACATGTTGAGATCCGTCTTCAAGTGTATAAGAATTCCCAGTATACATAATGGTAGCCGCTAAACGAGGATCTCTATTTTCATATGGATTTGAAGGATTATAACTTGAATTTGGTGCATCCTCAATGTCATAACCGTCTAGTGTAATGTAATTATCAACCAATGATTGAAGAGGTGACAATTGCGAATATCCACCTAACGATGGCGGCAAAAAATGATACTGCACTTGATGCTCTCTATCTACTGATTTATATTGAACGTCAAGTATAACTTCACTATTATTTTCATGTTCGATAGTGAACATGTTTTCGTAATTCGTATGCAGTATAAAGCCCCCTTCATTGATGATTTTATTCGTAAGATCTAATACTTCATTATATCTACCATCACCTTCAAACATAAGTATGCGAGCTTTTAAACTCATTGCCGCCCAACGTGTGACTCTTCCTTTATTTTGTGCATCATAATTTGCTGGTAAATAATTATTGTTGATAATTTCGTTTAAATCCTCTATAACATTATTAACAACTGTCGCTTTCGGAGTTCGGCTTATATTTTTTGACTCCTCAATCGATATCAGATTCGTGAAGTATGGTATATCGCCAAATTTGCTATACAGCTCGAAATAGTGATACGCTCTAATAAATAGAGCTTCACCTCGATATCTGTTTCTTAACTCTTCCGTTAAATCAGGTACTAAATCAATATTATTTAACAACTGATTACACTGATGGATACCATTATATCTGCTAGACCAAACGGAATGCACGTAACCATCAGCTGTAGAATATGTACCGTTGCCTATATATTGATTATAACTATTTGTGACTTTAGTATACGCATTATCTGTCATAGCATCTGCATATAGTACTTCATATGCATTATTCAAACCTTGGTAACATTTGTTTACCATATAAAATGCTGATTCCGGATTATTCCAATACTCAACATCTGTAGTTCTATCATGTGGTGTAAGATCCAACTTGTTGCATGATGATATCATGGTAGCAGACACAATTGATAGTATAGCGTAAAATATCCTTTTTCTGTTCATGATGTAGAAAATTAAAAATTAACATTTAACCCCATAGAAAATGTGCGATTGACTGGGTAAATTCTTCCTGAACCATCGGATGCTTCAGGATCCCAACCACCTTTCATTTGAGTAATAGTGAATGCATTTTGGACACTCGAATAAATTCGCAGTGATTTTAAAGATATCTTATTCGACCAGATAGTAGGAAGTGTATAACCTAGTTGAATATTTTTCAATCTCAAATAAGCAGCATTATCAATCCAAAAACTAGATTTAGTTGCATTATTTGCAGATTCAGCTCCAATTGTCAACCTAGGATAGGTTGCATTCGGATTCAGAGGAGTCCAACGATCTAAATGGAAATCAAATACAGGACCTTCATTGTTATTGTGAAACGCTTCTACTGACTCACCACGCATCCAAACATTTCTTTGTCCTACTCCTTGCCAAAACATAGAAAAATCTAATCCCTTCCAATTTGCCGCATAGTTCAAGCCATATAATATTCTCGGAAATCTATTTCCTAAAATGAATCGATCATCATCTTCTTTAATAATACCATCCCCATTTTTATCAATGTAACGAATATCTCCTGGTTTAGGTGTAACACCACTTAAATGTGGACCATTCGCTACTTCTTCATCATTTTGAAAAAATCCATTTGCACGATATGCATAGTATGAATGAATTGGATACCCCTCACGAACAATGGTATTGACATCGAAACCACTAATCCATTCTGTTCCTTTTATATCAATAACCTCGTTTTTGCTATCCGAAATATTTGCTGATACCGTATGATTTACATTTCCTGTATTAAATAAATACCTTGCAGAAAACTCCCATCCTTTATTTTGTACCTTACCTGCATTTTGAATCGGTGCTCCTGCACCGTATAGACTCGGAACCGGTATTGCGATTAATATATCATATGTATCATTTACATAATATTCAGCAGTCAAATTAAGACTGTTGTTTAATAATCCTATATCCGCACCAATATTGAACATACTCGTTGTTTCCCATCTTAAATCTGGATTTACTGCATCAAAAGATGACACTGGGAACATAGTATCTCCGAAATTATAACCTTGTACTACATTTACTGTAGCTTGATACTGATAGTCCGCTATACGATTATTTCCAACCAAACCCCAAGATGACCTCAATTTAAGAGATGGAAGGATATTTTTCAATCCTTCAGCATAAAATTTTTCTTCGGATATTCGCCATCCTGCAGACATCGAAGGAAACCATGCAGATCGGTTCCCCTTTCTGAATTTAGATGATATGTCATCTCTGATATTAAATTCGAACATATATTTGTTCGCAAAATCGTAGTTAACACGCATCAAAAATGAATATATAGACCATTCCGATTGCCATTCTTGATTCCCTGTATTCGTTGTTTGTAATCCGCCCATGATATCAAAATCATCACTATCCTTTATTCTGAATGTTTCGAAGCGATTATCTGTTCCTCCCTCATAACTAAAACCACCTAAAGCACTTAGCGTATGATTTTCCCATGATTTGGCATAATTCAATAATAAATTTGAAGTGATATTTTGGATCTTTTGAAAACTATTTGTACTTCTATTTTCTAAATCTCCAGAACCCGGTATTGCGGATCTATTTTCTTTCAGTCTATTATAATACAATTGGCTTCCCAACATTCCTTTCAACGTTAAGCCATCTAGGATTTTAAACTCAGCATTTACAATTCCAGACAAATCATCATTTGCAGTGGAACGCAATCCTCCCTTTTCTAACCTAGCTAAAGAATTAGAATTACTCCCGCTAGGGTAATTATAGCTACCATCTGGATTGACAATTGGGTAGATAGATGGCATGCGTGTAGCTTGCTCAATAATCCACTCTGTCCAATACGCATGATCCTTTATGGTATTACGTGCATAAGAAGCTAATAGGTTAATCTTGAATCTATCGCTTACTTCCGTTTCTACATTGGATCTGAAATTAGCACGATCCAATCCATAATCTGGACCTTGCATCATACTTTCTTGTTGTGTATAAGCTCCAGAAATTAAGTATGTCGTTTTGTTATTTCCTCCTAAAATAGATAGATCATGTGCTGATTGTGGTGATTTTTCTTTATAGATTTCTTTCATCCAATTTGTATTCGGATAATTTTGTTTAAAATCCATTATCTGGCCAGCACTAAATTGAACTGGACGTCCAGAATTAAATAATGCTTCATTTCTCATTTCAGCATACACCCAAGGTTCTACTATATTGGGTAAAAAAGTAGGAGTTTGACTGGCTAGGTTAAAATTATAGCGAATGGTAGAAGAATCTTTATTTCCTCGCTTCGTCGTAATCAAAATTACCCCGTTAGCTGCTCTGGATCCATAAATCGCAGCTGATGACGCATCCTTTAGTATAGAGATATTTTCGATATCAGACATATTTACATTCTGAACATCTCCTATTATACCATCAATAATTACCATTGGATCATTATTATTTAAGGTATTGATCCCCCTAACATTGATTGCAGGACGACTACCAGGCTGGGAGGTGCTTTGTTGAATAGTTAACCCTGGGGTAGTACCTTGCAATGCTTCAACCACATTGATAACTGGCTTATTCTCTAATTCCTTTACATTTACCGAAGATATTGCACCAGTGACATTTGATTTTTTCTGTGTTCCATATCCAACCACTACCACCTCATCTAATGTATTTTCGTTAGATTCTAATACTATTTGTAAAAATTTTTCTCCTTTGACATTAATAACTTTTGTGTCATAGCTAACGTGTGTGATAGTAATGCTGGAATTGCTACTTGGAAGTTCAATTCTAAAATTGCCTTTTATATCCGACACCGTGGTGATTCCATTTGATGTTTGTAATGTGGCACCACTTATCGGATCATTTACACTATTCACAATTACACCTTGCAATAAATGAGAATCCGTCTGAGCCGATAAATTCAAATTTAATAGCAGAAATGTGATACAAAATGCAATATAATATTTTACATTTTTCTGGAAGGTACAGAGATTGGGATTTCTGTACCAGTTTCGTTTAATTGGTAACAAATCTTTCATTCGATCATAATTTTATTGTTTACAATTCAATAGGCTACTGCTTCAACATATGCAGTGCATACGCATAAGCACCAAGTGATATAGATGCACTTGTACCTAATTTGGTTTTCATAATAAATGTTGTTTTTATAGGGTTGTAAGGTATCTCTTTATTCGAATGTGGTATTATAATTTTCTTTTGATTCTTTAAAAGAAAATCAAAATCACTGGTATTTTCATAATCTAAAACCTCCATTTGCAATCGAGGTGCACTCTTATTATCGTTTAGTTCTAAAGAGGAATCCAGTTCGCGCAATAATGATTGAAAAATATATTTATAGGCTTTCATAAGTCCTCCACCTAAAACGATGATACCATCAATACAGGTTATTAAATGTGCAATCGCATCCCCAGCAGCTTCCCCCAGTTTACTAAAACTCATTTTTGCAGCCTCCATATCTCCATCTAACTCGCCTTCAGCAATCAAATAAATATCTTTGGGTGTTAAATTAAAATTTTTAACAGTAGACATTTTATTGTACTCGGATATTACAGCTCGGGCACTCACACTCTCTTCTACAATTTTATTTGGAAATAATTTATTTCGAAACACCCAGACATCTCCCCCGCAGTCATTATCTCCTGTTAACAATTTTCCATCGATTACTACCCCCGATCCAAAACCTGTACCGAATGTCAAACCTATTACATTCTTATACTGCTTATTGACCTTAGCATCTCTAAGCCTCTTGTTTATAATCGGTAATGCACCACATAAGGCCTCACCATAAGCAAATAAATTTCCATCATTATTAATGTAAACTGGCACACCAAATATTGATTCTAGATATGGTCCCAATGGAATTCCTCCTTTGAATGCCTTCATATTAGGCAGGTCTCCAATTATGCCATTAGTATAATCTGCTGGACCTGGGAATGCAAAACTTATAGCTACTGTAGAATTCGGTAACATCCCCTCAATAGTTTTAAATCCCTCAACTATCTGCGCTAAACATTTCTCTAGATTTTCTGAAAATGAAGGTACCGTCACCACAGGTGTTATAACTTCATAATTTTGAATCGCAGAAAAAACAAAATTGGTTCCTCCCGCATCCAAAGTCATTACTATTCTGTCCTCTAATGGCTTCATACGTCTGTCTTTTTATATAAAAAAATTGATAAGGACAATAAGTAACATGCACATAGAAACATCAATATGAATGCTGCCCACAATCCAAATTGGGTAGATAAATATCCAGCAATTGGAGTGATAATTGCACCACCAGCCACTCCCATAATCATTAGTGATGATAGCTCATTAGCTCTGAGTTTATTATAATTAAGCACATTCGAAAAAATGATGGAAAACACATTTGCGCAACTAAACCCAATAAGTGCAGTACCAAAATAAAGTAACATTGCAGAGGATGTACCGATCAATAAAAAGAATCCAAGGAATGCTGAAAGCATACTCCATTTTAAGAAAGTTGTACTATGTATTTTTAATAAGACGAATGCTCCCACAAATGCTCCTAAGGTCTTGGCTGCAAAATAAATACTTATACCATACGCACCTTGTTGCACAGGTAAATCTAATTTTTCGCTGAGAAGAAGTGCAATATTGGTATTCATACATACATCAATACCAACAATAACTAGAATTCCAAAAAATGATAATGCAACAAATGAAGATTTTAGGAGAACAAAAGTATTTGAAAATGTAACCCGTTGATTAGTTGACAATTCTTTTTGTTCAATTATCGATGTATTATAAAGCAAAATCGAACAAGCAATAGAAAAAATTGAATATACAAACAGAACAAAAGTCCAATCACCATATTGAGAAGAGAAAAAACTAGCCAAAATAGGACCTGTAAAAGATGCAATAGCCTTCACAAATTGTCCAAAAGTCAATGTACTTGCCAAATTCTGCTCGGCAACCACATTACTTACTAAAGGATTTAAAGAAACTTGAAGAAATGTATTAGCTATCCCTACTAAAGCAAAAGAAATTAATAAAAAAGTAAAATCATACCATATATATGGTATGATTAGGGCTATAGATGTAATAATTATAGAAATTAAAACTGTATTTTTTCTTCCAATGCTATCCATAACAACGGCAGAAGGAATTGAAAAAATTGCAAACCATAAAAATACCATCATCGGTATAAGGCTTGCTGTTAAGTTGTTAAGATTAAAATCTTTCTTAATAAAATTTGTCGCGACACCAACTAAATCTACAATACCCATTGTAAAAAAGCAGAGCATCAAAACTACTAACGAAGATTTTATGGATTTTGAACTATTCATAAGCAGCAAGATTAGACACGTACAAAAGCTTTTACTGTAATACACTCTGTTCCATTTGCTACACCATATGGTCGAATGGTATATGCACCGATTGAAGCTGGAATGATAAATGTTTCACCGTAATGCACAATGTATGGTGCGAATGAATTAGTTGGACTCTCTACAATAATTTCCTCCCCTTCCACTAAATTCAAGACATTGACACTAGTACCTGTATGATGAGACACTACAGACGTGAACTTATGACGGCGCACCTCTATAAACTCACTAGGATGAAGACCAGTCTTTTCTTCTATCCATCCTTCTCCTTGCGCTATTTTTTCAATTTTGTTGATTAAATTGTTTATTGTATACTCTTCCGTACAATTTAGATTAATTACTTTTTTACCTCTATCAATGTTAATAGGTCTTGGCTTACCATCTAGCCCCAATCTCCCCCAGTCCCACAACTTAAAAGTGAATAAATTAGGTGTAGAGCTTATTTCTAACACGACTGAATCAGTTCCAGAACAATGTATAGTACCACTTGGAATTAAAAAGTGATCGTGTTTTTTGATTTTGAAAGTATTAACAAACTTTTCGGCATTAAAGACCGTATTTCCGGATTGAGCTGATTCCAATTCAGCAAACATTTCTTTGCCATCATTGACTGAATCCTTCAATCCTAAATACACTTCTGAACCAGGCTTAGCGTCAACTATATAATAACTTTCGTCTTGCGTATAATGTAAGCCAAAATGATCTTTCGAAAAATGTATTGTTGGATGCACTTGTAGACTTAGATTACCTCCACCAACAGTGTCTAAAAAATCAAATCGTATTGGAAAATCTTTCCCAAATCGAGCCTCTACAAGCTCACCCAGAAGCTCTTTACTTTTTAATAAAACAAGGTTTACAGCAGGAAATTCATATTTTACGCCATTAAAATCAAATAAAATACTATTTTCTTCAGGCACACAGTCAAACCCCCATCCATAATTTTCCTTATCTTCAGGTAATCCAAACTTTTCTTTCATCCATTGCCCTCCCCAAGGTGCAGCATCAAAAAATGGCACTACCCTAAATGGTCCTTCTATAATTTTCTCGATACCTGTTATAAAACTATTATGACTAATTGTTACTGGATATAAAGGATTGTGCGTATCCACCCAATAGCTCACACTTGAGAACAACTCTTCTTTTAATCTATCTGCAATTTTCCAATCATTAAAATATCCACGTTTATATTGAAAAGAAAAAGGTTCATCTCTAGATAAAACACCGATACCATCTGTCTCATTTCTTCTAAATCGCTGAATAATCTCCCAACGACTTAGATCAAAATACACTAGAGGTGTTCCTTTGTCCGCTACAACACTAGCTCCTGTCCCTACGATTAATTTTCTACCTTCTTTATTAATAGATTTAAATTGATTTAATTTACGCCCATCAATATAATCGTTTATAGTCAACGGACTTATATACCCGAACAAAACATCATCGGTCAAAAAAACTTCAGTCATAGCTTTAATCTCACTTTCATATTTGTATAGTGAACGTACATCAACTACATCTCCAAGATTAATTGATTTTAAAAAATCAATTACTGCAGACTCATTTACACCAGGATACAATTCAATAGCAACACTTCCGTTTGTTTGAATAAGTTCCTCTAATAATAAATGCAATGAATTCCAGCCAACATAAGCTTCAGCATCAACAATTGTACTTGGAAATCGATTATAATTCGGGATTCTCATAGATATATAATGTAAAAATTAATTGGTTACAATATGTATGAACATATAAACTTTGTTCAAATATAAATATATAATTAAGTAATGCAAACAATTTTTCATATTTTTGAACATTCAATCATCCAATACGTATGAACTTAAAGATAGATCACAACAATCCCGTTCCATTACATTCTCAAGCGGAGAACATTTTAAGACAATTAATTAAAAAAGAGGAGTATAAAAACGGTGAACTACTTCCTAACGAAGTAGAACTATCCAAAAAACTAGGGATATCAAGAAACACACTTAGACAAGCTATTAATAAATTGGTATTCGAAGGATTGTTGGTACGTAAGAAAGGAGTTGGAACAAAGGTAGCAAATAAAAGTGTTTTAGGTGGGATAAAAAACTGGCTTAGTTTTTCACAAGAAATGAAAATGCTAGGGCTAGAGATTAAAAATTACGAACTACACGTTACTTTAAAAAAAACAAAACCTGAAATTTCTAATTTTTTTCAAATAAATGAAAACACTTCATGCTTAACACTTGAAAGAGTGCGAGGTCATGCGGACTTTCCCTTTGTGTATTTTATATCCTATTTCAACCCGATTATCCCAATGGAGTGTCAGCAAAATTTTAATCGTCCATTATATGAAATATTAGAAAAAGATTTTAATATTGTCGCTAAAACATCTAAAGAAGAAATATCTGCTTCGCTTGCTGGAGACTTTATCGCTGAAAAATTAGAAATAAAGGCAAATGATCCCATATTAATACGAAAAAGATTTGTATACGATATTAATAACCAACCCATTGAATACAATATTGGTTATTATCGAGCAGATAGCTTCACCTATACAATTGAAGCTGTCCGATAATCTTAACGAAGAAAACTCATCACAAAAAAAGCTAATCGATTACTCGATTAGCTTTCATTTTAATATATAGGATTTATTAATTACTGAAATAAGCTCTTACATTCTTTCCTTCCACCCAATTCATATACGCTCTATTCACAGTTTTATTACCACCTGGAGTAGGATAATCACCCGAGAAATACCAATCACCTTTGTGATTTGGACATGCTACATGTAAATTATCTAAAGTTTGGAAAATAACTTCCAGATCAGCTTTGAGATTGTGTGGTTTTACTATAAGTGCTATCTCTTTTGAAATTTCTTCATCCGTAAAAGGCTCATAGATTGCTTTCACATAATTTTCTACTTCATCCTTTGGTAATGTAATTGAAGCTAAACATTTTTGATAAACCTCATCAATAACATGCGACATACCATTTTTCTTCAATAAATTGATAGCCGCTTCAAAAGCCACAAACTCACCCATACGCGACATATCAATACCATAACAATCTGGATATCTAATTTGCGGAGCAGAAGAAACAATTATGATTTTTTTCGGATTAAGACGATCTAAAATTGTCAAAATAGACTGTTTCAATGTCGTACCTCGCACGATTGAGTCGTCGATAGCCACAATAGTATCTTCATGATCACGTACAATACCATACGTAGTATCATATACGTGCTGCACCATATCCTGACGATCCGCATCCTGTGTAATGAAAGTACGTAACTTTGCATCTTTGATGTTCAATTTCTCAAATCGAGGATGTAAACTTAAGATTTCGTTTAATTCTTCGTCAGAAATCTTTTCATCACGATTCAAAAGAACTTCTTTTTGATAATCACGCACATATTTATTCATTCCTTCCATCATCCCGTAGTAAGAAACTTCAGCTGTATTAGGAATAAATGAAAATACGGTGTTTTTTATGTCGTTATTGATAAGTTCTAAAACTTGAGGGCATAATAATTTACCCAATTGTTTACGTTCTTGATAAATATCCGCGTCTGATCCACGAGAAAAATAGATACGTTCGAACGAACAAGATTTTTGTTCAGTCGGTTGTCTGAACATCTCTTCCGTTACTGTACCATCTTTTTTCGCGATAAGCGCATGACCAGGTTTGATTTCTTTTACTGCTTTCAAAGGAATATTAAATGCCGTTTGAATCACAGGACGTTCTGAAGCTACCACCAAAACCTCATCATCTTGATAATAGAACGCTGGACGAATACCAGATGGATCCCGCATAACAAAGGCATCACCATGTCCCATAATACCTGCGATAGTATACCCCCCATCCCATGTCTTAGCTGATCGCGTCAAAATCTTAGCTACATCAAGATTTTTAGCGATTTGAGAAGAAATCTCTACGTTAGAGTAGCCTTCTTTTTTGAATTGATCAAATAGTTCTTGATTTTCATCGTCTAAGAAGTGACCTATTTTCTCTAATACGGTAACCGTATCCGCTTGTTCTTTAGGATGTTGACCAAGATCATACAATTGTTGCAATAATTCATCCACATTAGTCATGTTGAAGTTACCAGCAACCACCAGATTTCTAGTCATCCAATTATTTTGACGAAGAAAAGGGTGGCAACTTTCAATACTATTTTTACCGTGCGTACCATAGCGCAAGTGCCCTAATAATACTTCACCTGTAAAACTAACATTGTCTTTCAACCATTGGGTATCTTTCGATTCGGCAGGATAAGCTTTTTGAACGGCAGCAAATTTCTTCTGAACGTACTCAAAAATATCGGCTACAGCGGTAGATCCCATTGCGCGATAGCGGCTGATGTACCTATTTCCAGGTTTTACATCAAATTTGATTGTAGCAATACCCGCACCATCTTGACCACGGTTATGTTGTTTCTCCATAAGAAGATACAATTTGTTGATTCCGTAGTAAGGCGTACCATATTTTTCTTGATAATATGAGAGGGGTTTTAATAATCTGATCAGTGCGATACCACACTCGTGTTTTATAGCGTCACTCATAGTTTGAATTGATGATGCAAAGGTACAAAAATTACAAACTCCAACTACTACAACGATTATTTTTATAGCAAAAAAATTACTCGGCCCTAACCAAGGCCGAGTAAAACATAATTTAGATAATATTAAGGAGGGATTCTTTATTCTATATTAATAACTTAATTAAGATTTCTAATTATAATTTTTCACCATGTTGTGAGATATCAAGACCAATTTCTTCGTCTTCTTCTTTCACACGAATTGGAGATATAGTATCTACTACTTTTAATAAGATGAAAGCAAGTACTAATGTAAATACGATTGCACCTACCAAGCCAATTAAGTGTGCTACGAACAAACCTGTCTCACCATAGTATAAACCGTTTGTAGAAACAGCACCGTTGATTGAGCTATGTGCGAAAACACCTGTCAAAATCATACCTACCATACCACCAACACCGTGACTTGGGAATACATCTAATGTATCATCTAAGTTTGATTTAGTTCTCCAAGCGATACATAATCTACTGATAACAGCAGCTACAGCACCTATAATCAAGGAATGAGGCACCGTTACGAATCCAGCCGCTGGTGTAATTGCTACAAGACCTACTACCACACCGATACACACTCCCATTGCTGATGGCTTAATACCTTTAGCTGCATCGAAGAAAATGTAAGTTAATGCTGCAGCACCTGATGCTGTAGAAGTGGTTGCTAATGCTGTAGCAGCTAATTGTGAAGCACCGAAAGCTGACCCTGCATTGAAACCATACCAACCGAACCATAGTAAGCCTGTACCTAATAATACATAAGTGATACGTGCTGGAGTATGTTCTTTAAATTCTTTACCATGCTTCATGTAAATTGCTGCTGCCAAAGCTGTCAAACCTGCGGACATGTGTACTACAGTACCACCTGCGAAGTCTAAAACTCCTAATTGACACAACAACCCATCTGGATGCCATGTAGCATGCGCTAATGGAGCGTAGATAAAGATGAAGAATAAACAAATGAATAATACGTATGATGTAAATTTAATGCGCTCAGCTACAGCACCAGTGATAAGAGCTGGAGTAATAATTGCGAATTTCAACTGATACATCGCAAATAATGTAAATGGAATTGTTGGAGCTCCTGGCCAAGGTTCGCCATCTACAACACCATTAAACATAAAGAATGTTGTAGGATTTCCGATTACACCGCCAATAGATTCTCCGAAAACAAGCGAGAAACCGAATACTACCCATAATACAGCTACAACAGCCATACAGATAAAGCTCTGCAACATGGTAGAAATAACATTCTTTTTCTTAACCATACCACCATAAAAGTAAGCTAAACCAGGTGTCATGATCAAAACTAAACCCGTAGAAGCTAACATCCATGCAATATCACCTACATTATACTCGTAAGTTTTACTCGCATCGGGCACTCCAGGGAAGAATAAACACAAAATCACTAAAATTGCTATAACAATTAGTGGAGCTGGGGATTTTTTTTGATTAGTTTGCATATTATTTTTGGTTAATTTTCAATTCTAAACCAAAGTAAATGCAAAAATTTGATAAAAACAAAAGAAAAATTATTTTTTTATCATTTTTCAGTTAATAAAAATGTTAAAAATGATATTTAAGACCAAAATTTATGAAAATTAAACATCATTTTATGTCAAAATTTCACAACAATAGATAATTTTTGATTTATTAGTCGCAAAAATCTATCTTTATATATGAACGAACTATTTAATATCTTCAAAGTGGACAAATTTTTAGTGTCAGAAATCACTAATAACCCAAATAATCCGCATCAACACGATTATGAAGAATTAATTATTGTGTTAAAGGGCAGATTAAGTCATTTCATCGATTACAAAAACCAACAAATAGATGCTCCGTGTGTAGCATTTGTGACTAAAGGCAAAATTCACAAAATACAACCTGAACTAATAGATAATAAGTTTGAAGGATGGGCAATACGTTTCAAAAGCGAATTTATTCCCGAAATCACTTTTCAACTTTATAATTATTATCACGACAAAGCCAATTTTCAACTATCGGACAACAATGCTGCATCTCGTCTTCATATTTTATGTCAACTTATTTACGATGAACACAACAGCAAGGCTCCCGAATTGTCTATTATAAAAGAATTGTTATCTGCCTTATTGACTATTGTAGAAAGTGAACGAAAAAAAACATATGTAGACGATAAAAATCTCATAAATAATCAAAATACAACCTTCAAAACATTTCTCCAGATATTGGAAGAGAATTTTAGAAGACCTGAAGGCGTAAATTTTTATGCACAAAAATTATTTATGAGTAGTAAATCCTTAAATTCAATTACTCGACATATCTTACATCTTCCAGTTTCTGAGATTATAGAAACACGTAAACTTATTGAGGCGAAAAAACTTTTGTACAGCACCGATAAAAGTATCGCTGAGATAGGTTTTGAACTTGGATATCAAGATAAAGCATATTTCACTAATGTCTTTAAGAAGAAATCTGGACAAACTCCGTCAGAATTTCGAGAAGAGATGAAAAGCTTGCTTTCCTAAAATCACAACATTTTTTCCCAAAAGTTATACCTACAACTATTCATTTATATCGAAATTTGCATTAACTACTGAGGAAGTTATATGCAAGAAGAAATAAATAGAAAACAATTTTTAGCCGCTGCGGCAGCAGCTCCTCTATCCGGTGCTGCTCATAAACTTAGTAAATTACACAACTTTTCTACTCAATTAGAAAACACCAGTAAAATGCCTGTCCTTTTCTTGGGTCATGGTAGTCCAATGAATGCGATTGAGGAAAATGAATTTGTTCAAGGATTTAGAAATATTGGTAAACAAATAGAAAAACCTAAAGCTATTTTAGTGGTATCTGCGCATTGGGAAACACGCGGCACTTATGTTACCGCAATGGATATGCCTCAAACAATTCATGATTTTGGTGGATTCCCGCAGGAACTATTTGATGTACAATATCCTGCACCAGGAAGTCCCGAACTCGCAAAATTAACTAAAGAAATTATTACTTCCACAGATGTCCACTTAGATGATAAATGGGGCCTAGATCACGGAGCATGGTCTGTTATCAAACATTTATATCCTGACGCTGATGTACCTGTGATACAAATGAGTATAGACTATACCCAACCTCCTATTTATCATTACAATTTGGCTAAAGAATTAACAGCATTACGTAGCAAGGGCGTATTGATAGTAGGAAGTGGAAACATAGTACACAACCTACGTATGGTAGCGTGGCAACATCTTAATAGTGCGGGATATGCTTACAACTGGGCGAAATACGCAGACGAAACCATGAAAAATTATATTCGCGAGGGAAACCACCACCCTTTGATTGAATATCATAAACAAGGCAAGGAGTTTGAATTAGCCATCCCTACTCCAGAGCATTATATTCCTATGCTATACGCATTAGGATTACAAGAGAAAAACGAAAATATTGACATTTTCAACGATCAAGCTATTGGAGGGTCATTAACAATGACTTCCTTCAAAATTGGTTAAAAAATATTCGAATCTATCTATCTTTAACATTACAGGTGCTTAACACAGATTAAGCACCTGTTTTTTTATTCTCACAACTTTCTTTTTAGTATATTTAAACTATAAACTTATATTATGAGAACATTGCTTTTCTTCCTTTCTCTGACAATTCTTTCCTGTCAACAAACTCCTAAATCATCCTTTAATTTAGTTTCCTCTTCTAGTTTAGATAGCACATTAATTAAGGAAAATACCCCTGTGAGCGCAATTGATACTAATAGAGCTAAAGAGTGGTTAAGGAATACGATTATTCAATTTTTTGATGGCAACAACACGGATATGCAATCCATTACAACATCGGAGTATTATGAATTCAAAATGGACGCAATGAACGTTGATTTGGACCTAGAAGGAAGTCTTACTGAAGTAGCATTCAAGAAAAAATGGAAAGATAAATTTAATCTTTAGCTACACCCTACACAGGTTGGTTTTTTGATATCTGGACAAGACTGGGGCAATATTCAAGTAGCTGAAATGATTACTAAAAATGTTGATGCTGAAAAGCAAACTATTACTTTTAAAACTCTAATTCGTGATGAAGAATTCAACGTGGAATATGATAGAGACATTGTCTTGATCGAACAAGATGGGCAATATCTGATTAAAGATGTCTTGGAATACGACTAAAAATAAGTTAACTTTATAGTAACTAAGTGATTAAACCATGAAGGACAATTTTTCAGTTTCACCTGCACAATATGCCAAATATAGACCGGACTATCCCCAAGCTATATTTGACTTTTTATACCCGCTGCTGAATGAAAAAGGTATTGCATGGGATTGCGGAACAGGCAATGGTCAATTGGCACAAGAGTTATCCAAAGATTTTGAACAAGTAGAGGCCACGGACATTAGCGAACAGCAACTGAAGTATGCTTTTCAGGCAGGCAACATTCGTTATTCTGCTCAGCCCGCTGAACAAACTACTTTTGCAGACGATTCCTTTGACCTTATTACTGTAGCACAAGCGGTACATTGGTTTGATGTAGATAAATTTAACGCAGAAGTCAAACGCGTAGGCAAGCCTAATAGTATTATTGCCATAATTGGCTACGGACTAAACAATATTACTCCAGAAATAGATGATATTATAAGGGAATTTTATAAAAATATTATTGGAGAATATTGGGATGGGGAAAATAAACATATCGAAAATAAGTATCAACAAATTCCATTTCCTTATAGAGAACTCGAAACTCCTGAAATAAACAACATCAAATTGTGGAAATTCGAACATCTTATCGGTTACCTCAATACCTGGTCTGCAGTTCAGCACTTTATCGACAAAAATAACTATAACCCCGTCTCACAAATTGAAGATGATTTGAGAGCAGCTTGGGGAAGTGTAGAAGTTCGTCGCGTAATTTTTCCTATCATCTTTCGTGTAGGACGTGTAAAATAGCTTTTAGTTGACTAAATCTATTATTTTACGTACTTTTGTAATCCATAATCATTTTGGGGTCGACCGGAATTGACAGGATAGCGATGGTTATGTAAGCATGCAGTGCGTTGTTAGTAGAGCACTTTAATCTGAACTTTCACACTTATAACTGGCGAAGAAAACTACGCCTTAGCTGCTTAAGTTAGACTTAACATAGCTATTTGTCCCGTTAAATCCTGTTCTTTGGTTTAACATTTGGGGCATCGAACAATAGAACTGGTCAGTGTGATTTTGCTAAGCACCGACGAGACTCAGCAAATACGGAGAACGGTATAGGTAAGCGACTCACCTTCCCTCTCCCGACAATCAAAGAGAAGCTAAGCATGTAGAAAGCGTAAATCATACTATGTTTGGACGAGGGTTCGAATCCCTCCGGCTCCACAAAACAACTTGAAATTCAATAATTTACAAGATTAACACCCAAAACTACACCCAGTTTTGGGTGTTGTTATATTAATACAATTCAAAATTATGTTGAAGAGTTTATTTAATAATATTCATTAATCGTATTTTGCTGTAACTCGCGAAAGGTGTATTAAAAGTTCGAGTCCTGCCACCCTGACAAAAGCCACTGATTATCAGTGGCTTTTGCTATTTTCGGACTTATTTCGGACAGAATATATTTGTTTCTCAGCTCAATATTAAGATAGAATAGGTTGTATAAAATCATGCGTGTCAAGCTTTTTTGGAGAATTTATAAAAAATCAAGTGGACTAGGGGTGCGCTTTTTATCAATATCGGTAATGTGTGTATAGATCATGGTTGTTTTTATGTGTTCATGACCGAGCAGTTCCTGAACAATTCGGACATCAATACCAGATTGAATTAAATGTGTAGCGTACGAATGACGTAATGTATGTACTGTGCCTTCTGTTTTTATTTTCGCGTTAGCTAATGATTTTTTCAATACAAGTTGCACGCTACGTTCACTGTATCGATTTCCTTTTTCTCCTTCAAAAAGGTAGTTTGTAGGCTTATAAACCAAATAATAATCTCTTAAAATATCCAGTAATTTATCTGGTAAGGATACAATCCGGTCTTTGTTGCCTTTGCTTTGGTTGATTCGGATAATCTTTTCAGAAGATCGTATAACTTCTATCTTGAGGTTCAGCAATTCGCTTAGGCGTAAGCCACAGCTATAAATGGTCATTAATATCGCTCTATGCTTAATATTGTTGGTACTATCTATTAATTGTCGAATTTCTTCTTTGGAAAAGAATTTGGGCAGTTTAGAAAACGATCTTTTGGGATATAAGTAATCGAGCTGAACCTTTTGGTTAAGTGTCAATTCGTATAGCTTCTTAATAGCCCCAACTAAACCTTTCTGATAGGAAACACTGATCTGCTCTTTTTGAACTTTTTCATTGATGAAAGATTCTATAGCTCTCACAGGCACATCTTTTAAGGATGGATATTCATTGAGATGCTTCAAAAATAGGCTAGCATAGTCCATATATGACTTAATAGTATTCTTGGCATATCTCTGTGTATTCAATTTTGTTTGAAATGTTTTCAATATAACTTCGCTTTCCATATTTACAATGGGGACTTTATGCCATCCCAGGCAATGAATGGGAAGGTGTATCCGCAAGAGGCGGTGCAGCCGCTTCGGAATGGATCCGTACCTGGTCGGGACCCAATGAGCCAAAATACTGGAAAGAAATCTACGACAATCTTTACAAACAGTTTAATCCTACCGCTTTCAGTGCGAAGAAATGGGCTAAACAGGCCAAGGATATGGGTGCCAAATACATGATTTTCACAACTAAACATCATGATGGTTATGCCCTATGGCCAACGAAATATTCCTCCTACAACATCAGCAACTCTCCTTATAAAAAAGATATCGTAAAAGAAGTGGTGGATGCCTATAACGCTGAAGGCATTGATGTATACCTATATTTCTCTATTTTGGAATGGAACAATCCGGATTACCTATCCAAAGCTCCTGAAACAGAAGAGGAGAAAAAAAAATATAATAGGTTTCTTCAATATACTAAGAACCAATTATTGGAACTTCTCCAGAATTATCCGACCATCAAAGGATTTTGGTTTGATGGTACTTGGGATAAATCATGGGTTCAGGCCTATGAATTCACGTACAACCTGGAAAAAGAATTGCGTGAAAAACATCCAGGTCTGATCATTTGATCAAGGTTCAGAAATGATGAACACGGAAAGCGCCATTTTGATAGCAATGGAGATATCCTCGGAGATTACGAACAAGGTTGGGAAAGAAAATTACCTCAGGAATACGAATGGTTGGATGGTAATGATTGGGATGCCGTAATGACCATACCACCTAATGGATGGGGATACATGAAAGATTGGTCTGGAATCTATACCAAAACAACGGATGATATTTTGGATATGCTGATGCATACCGTTTCGTTGAATGGAAATTTTGTGCTCAATTTTGGTCCCGATGGAAAAGGATCGATGCACCCTGGAGAAGATAAAATCGCAAAGGAACTTGGCGATTGGATGAAAGTAAATGGCGAGGCAGTTCATGGCGTAAGGCACGCGGATCTTCCAAAAACTAAGATGGGATATTTGACCCAGAAGGATTCAACCCTTTATCTAACAGTATTTAATAGGCCGGTAAATAATTTGGCTAGGTTAGCATTCCCTAAAAAATCTACTGCATTACCGATTAGTGCTAAGTTATTATTGAATAATAAAGAATTAACAATCAAACATGCTGATATCGGTTTGAATTTGGATAAGAACACCTACTTTGATATTGTGCTACCGAAAGATTTCCAAACAGATCGCGCCTTTGTTATAAAAATTAAACTCGGACAACCTAAAATAAAATCTGATAAATTGATGGATGCAAAGATGTAAGTAGACTTAAATCTCTCATCCTATACGTTATTGCGAAAGTTTTCCCGTCATTGCGAGGAGGTACGACGAAGCAATCTTTACACTAATCGAAAGAATGCTTCGTTCCTCGCAATGACGGGATGTTACTTCGTTCCTCGCAATGACGGGATGTTACTTCGTTCCTCCCAATGAAGGGATGTGCTTCGTACCTACAAATAACAGATAGTTTGCTTCAAGGTAAAAGTATAGTTTAAGTGACATGTAAGTGACCCTAATTAAATAATCAAATATATTGCTCTAAACTTAATACTAAGCAACTTTAATGATAAAATGCATTTATATAATTTAATATTTTAGGAAATTGTTACAGATTATGTAATACATATTTCAGTCAAACGTTTGCGTGAATTTGGACAAACGTTTGCGTTGTTTAACCTTTATGTTATTATAAAAAAGAATATTATTATTGTTAGTAGCCTTAAGTCAAGGTGACCAATTTTGGTTTATTCCTTGATTTATTTTAAACCAGATTATTAGGAATTAATAACCAAATACCATTAATAAAAGAACCAAAAAAATCAATAAGAAATAATTTAACCGAAACATTTTTTATATTAAAATTATGAACAAACATCTACATCAAAACTTCGTCGAATAAACGAATAACATCCTAGCATTGGCCTAAAATAACCTGGTCAATAACATTCATTTTTATTAACAAAATTTAAACTGGAAATAATGGTAAAAACTTCCATAAGTCTTTCTATTGCTTTATGTTTATCCTTTGGTGGCCTCCAATTGAATACTGCGCACGCGAAAACATTTGGAGAATCTTCCTTAAAAGGATATCGCATTCCATTTGTCAAATCCCAAGTTGACACTTCGGAGTATAATGCAAAAACAGACACCATAGGCCAAATGGTAAAGGCCTTACAAAAGTTCAAAAATGCTAAGGATACAATCAACATCCGCGAAGCATCTGCTGTTCCAAACCTATCCCTTCAACAAATTGCTAAAGGGCATCTTGCTGGTCTTTATGTACAAGAACCTAACGGTGAACCAGGAACAGAACAGAGCATGATCGTTCAAGGTCCCTCAGGAATCTTGTTCTCCAAAAAAGATGTGCATGCCCTTCAACCTGCCGTTTATCTAAATGGCGTTCCTTTAGTGGCCGACAACCCTTTCGCATTTGATGTTCAGAAATACGATTACAATCGGGTGGGACCGGCGAATAACCTATTAGCACAGATCAACATCAGTAACATCGAATCAGTGGTATTGGTGAAAGATCCCTTCGAATTGGCCAAGTTAGGACCAAATGCTGCGAATGGGGCTTTATACATCACTACAAAAAATGCCAAAGCTGGAATCCGTGATATCAGCTTGAACACTTATTTTGGCTATGCCACCGCACCGAAAGTAAATACCGTCAATGGGGTTTATGAAAATAACTTCAGAAGACCTTTCTACGAGAAATATGGTAATCAGCAACGTTATGATGATTACGCCTTGTATTTAAGGGATTCGACGAACACCGCCTACTTTGGCCCTTCCAATTGGAACGACCTATATTATAAAAACACCCCAACCTATTCAGCCGATCTAGGTATTACCGGAGGAAATGAAAGAGCGAATTTCCGTTTCTTCGGTTCCGGAACCAAAAATGCCGGAAATGCCGATGAGACAAACATCAATCGTTACAACGTGTTCTTCGGAATCAATATGGCACCATTCAAATGGTTAACCGTATCCAGTAACGTGAATGCTGTTCGTTTGGATAGAAACCGTAATAAAAGTCTTCGCGACCGTTTTGCAGAGACCCGTTATATTCCCGATCTATCAACTCCCCTTTCTCCAAACAAAGACAACTTTGGTCTTTATTTATACGAGAACAAGAAAAATGTGGATAATAACAGAACCACTTCCATCAATGGTAATTTGACCCTTAGTTCCAAATTGAACAGATTCTCGCTTCAATCGAGTTTATTCTTCGATTATAACGAAGGTATCCGCGATTACTTTACGCCGTCTACCCTAATGGATGGGGTAAGTTATATTTCCACCTATTTTGGTTATAACCAACGGATGATCTGGAACAATACGATCGGTTATGATTTTGACCTGGGTGATGACCATTCCTTAGATCTAGAAGTTGGCCATGTTTACCAAGGTGACACCTATAAGTATAACTATGCTAGAGCCTATAATGGACCTAACGATTACGTAAAATTGGTTTTTGTAGATCCGGGAGCTCAAGGAGATAGTTATTTGAATGCCTTGAATGCTGGGAATTTTTACGTTTTCCGCTACATCGACAAGGAACTTAACAATTTGCTTTCCATCTATGGTTCGGCAAAATACAGCTATAAGGACATCTTTAAATTAAACGCTATGGTACGTCGTGATGGTTCATCGAATGGGCAACCAGATAGCCGTTGGATGACTACGCCAGCTGTCAGCATGACCTATAACCTCAAAGATCAATTGTTCGCTGGAAGCAGTTTCTTCAATCAATTGGAGCTATCAACAGGTTGGGGAAGAAATGTACGTATCTTCTTAGATGATCGGTATGCAGCAGGACCTCAATATCGTTCGGAGAGTGGATGGTATGAAGAACCTACCATTCCAGGATATGGAGGTGTATTAGGGATCAACCGTCCTTATGAGAGTGGATTTATTGGCTATGGAATCAAACTTCCTTATGCCGATAGGACCAATATTTCCTTAGATGGAACTTTCTTGAACAACCGCATGAATGCCGCTATTTCTGTTTATAACAGAAATGATAAAAACCAATTGGTTGGTGTACCAGTGCCGTTGGAATCCGGTTATTCCGTAAATTATAAATCAGGCCTGGAAGTCAACAACAAAGGAATTGAATTCCTATTGAACGGACAGATCATCCAAAATCCTGAAAGATTCAACTGGCGTTCATCCATCAATTTTAATTATAACAAGAACGAAGTCACGGCACTTCCGGATGGTTATAAGGAAATCATCAATGGTGACAACAGATTAGAAGTTGGAAAACCTGTTACCTCTTATTGGATCTATAAAAACCAAGGGATCTACAACACCGATGCAGATGTACCTGCAGGCCATACCTTCAATGGAATCCCATTATTTGCGGGTGATCCACAATGGGCTGATCTGAATAACGATAACCGCATCGATACCCGTGATAAAGTAATGGAAGGTAATCGATTACCTTCATTGATCGGAGGCTGGAGCAACACCTTTGCCTACAAGAACTTCGACTTGAATTTCCATTTCTTCTTCGCGACAGGCCATAAAATCCTTAACCAATACCAGGCAACTAAGTATGATTTCATCAAACGTGAAGCCAGTAACGATATCACTTCTGTAAAAGAAGTATCCTCATGGCAATCTTTTGAAAAAGAAAAAACATACCCAATCTACAATCCTTGGTCGGATGTAAATGCTTACCGTGTTGATCAGGATCTATTCCTGGAAGATGCTTCCTACTTGAAATTAAGATCTGTTACACTAGGTTATGATTTCAAAAACGCTTCTTTCTTGAACAGCTCATCCGGCAAATTCAGAAGAGTATACCTCTATGCAACGGCATTGAACGTATTGACTTTCACCAAATTCACTGGTGTTGATCCTGAATTGAGCAATTACAACGGTTTATACGATGGAGCAAACTTAACCATCCCAAGAACATTTGTATTGGGCCTTAAATTGGATTTATAGGATTAAAACGTGTATATCATGAATTTATCGATAAGAAATATAAAAATTAAAAGAGCATTTTTTGGTCTTACCATGACGGCCGCCCTACTGGGAACTGGTGCATCGTGCAGCAAGATCGACGATGTTCCTTCTACCCGCTTAGCATCCGAGGAAACCAACTGGAAAACCTTGGAAGATGCAAAAGCCAACTTAATGTCCATTTATGGATTAATGCGTTCGGCAACGGTAGCAGATAATGGTCACTGGTTAATGGGCGATCTTCGGGAAGGTGATTTCACCATCACCAATCGATCTGACCTAAAGGCAGTCGTCAACAATCAACTAAATGCCTCCTACCCTGTTATTGAACGAGTAAGTAACTGGAGACGTTTCTATGCAGGTATCAATGCTGCAAGTTTATTCATTGAACGTTCTAGTGAAATTTTAGAGCTTGATCCCCGTTATACGGAATTGAACAATAAGGTGGATATCGCCCAAGCAAGAATGCTACGAGCATATGCTTACTTCTATATGAGTAGAATATGGGGAGATGTGCCATTGATCACTTCCTCCCACGATGGTGATTTTATCAAAACAGAGCGCACCTCCCAAGATCGTGTTTTAGGTTTTGCGACTTCAGAACTATTGGACGCAGCGCAGGTGGTTCCTTTCCGTTATGGCGGAACTGACCCGATCTATCCTGGCTTGTATTACGGTGGCGGATGGTCTTCTTGGAATGGAAACGTTTGGACGCGTTTATCAGCCTACATCATCTTAGCTCATATTGCTGCTTGGCAAGGAAACTATATCGATGCGGCTACTTATTCAAAATTCGTTTTGGACAACCAATCCACACAATATTATGTTGATGGTGCCAACCCATTGGATTACATCAATATGGATGCTTTAACAGAAAACCAGAACAACTATAGCCCATTTGCCTACAAACGTGCTACGGTAATGGTTGGTTTTCCATTTGAAGCAGGAAATGGTTTATCTACCGCGAATGGGCATATCGAGCAATTGACCTTGGCATCCCCTTTCATTCCGAAATCAAAACCGGAAATGTTCGTCAGCAAGGATAGCATTATCAATATTTTTACCGACCCTAAGGATTTAAGATTCAGTAAGGATTTGGTATCCGGCTACTACCGAACAAACTATTTCTATGGTTTCGATTCAGAACTTCCAATCTTCAATAAGATCAAAGTATTATACCCATCGCAGACTTCAGGAAATGTTACCCTGTTCAGTTCATCCATGGTGTTCAGCCGCATGGAAGAGATTACCCTTTTACGTGCAGAAGCATTAGCTGCTTTGGGTGATATCGACGGCGCCTATACTGCTTTGAATAAAGCATGTAACCTGCGCGGAATCGTTTATTCAACCCAAAACTCACCAGATGTCATCAAAGCGATTTTTGATGAAAGAAGAAAAGAGCTAATGGGTGAAGGCTGGAGATGGTATGATATCATCCGGTACCAACGATTGAAAAGATCGAACGCCCCTTTTGCAGAAAAAGATGGCAAGCAATTAACATTCAAAGAATTTGAAGATGCCGGAGGTATCTATTGGCCGGTTTCACAAGCTGTTATCAATGCCAATTCTTCGATTACACAAAACCCTTATTGGTTATAAATCTAGATTGATGAGTATGAAAACATTATTAGTAAAAACTCCAATAGCGGTATTCCTAGGAATATTATGCTTATGGTTCAGCTCTTGTTCAAAGAGTGACTCACCATATTACGATTATAAAAATGACGTACAATCTTTCAATGGTACAACCTTGGAATACCTGCAAGCCCAACCGGCAGGAACATTTGATTCCCTTTTATTGGTGCTTGACCGTCTTCCTGACCTGAAGGATTCTTTGAACAATAGCCAAGTAACCTTATTCGCCCCAGTGAATCTGAACTTTGCTGCTGCGATGAAATATTTAAACCTTGAACGTCGCCAATTAGGTGAACCTGAACTTTCTTTAAGCACGGTTGATCCGCTACAGTTGGACACCTTAGTTGCCCGATACATTATCCGTGGTGTAAAAACCACAGACGATTATATCCCTGAGTTGGATGGGCTTCTATTGACCTCGATTGCTTACGATTATCCAATGCATGTCCGTTACGTCAAACTAAGTGCTTCAGGATTCGAGAGTGGAGGCGCTAGTGCCGTTGATTTCAGCAATCCTTTCGGATCGAACATCAACAAAGATTGGATCACTACTCGTGCTACAACGGTGAACATTAAAACAACCAATGGAACCATCAATATCCTATCTGCTATCCACAGTTTTGGATTTGGTGAATTTACAGACCGTATGAACCCTATAGAAGATGATGAAGATGAAAACTAGTAAATCAATATTCAAGATTGGCATCGCGCTATGCTTGGGAGTGCTTACTTTTTCATCATGTAAAAAGAACCTTCCAGAAGAGCGTTTGTCGATTGCAAATGACTCCAAATACAATGTAACTGTATTTCAACCGGTGCTCGGAAGAAGTACCCTTTTCAACAATATTTTCCAATACGGAAATTCCAGTAGACCGCTTGATTTCAAGATTGTCAACATGCGAACTTTCGATGGTGAACCAGCTCCCGAACTAACCGAACATTATCCTGTCCTGGTTTGGAAAGGGATCTACAATGGTACTGAAAAGTCCATTGAAGAAATTGAAGCGAAAAGGACCATAGAGTGGACTGCCCCCCAAAAGTTGGACAAATTTAAGCAATGTTCTTGATATAATGAGCTCTGTATTCTACAGGGCTCATTCCGTTTAAATTTGATTTAATTCTTACCTTGTTATAGTAATTGATAT
>PJUJ01000278.1_pt1 | contig 33434 bp, 23 predicted proteins | sample 1512321 | NCBI WGS metagenome assembly PJUJ01 (sample SAMN08177669, study PRJNA422409) | Feces metagenome, whole genome shotgun sequencing project. | isolation source: Chicken feces enriched on filter paper: beechwood xylan treatment | host: Gallus gallus | place: USA: Madison | collected 2015-01-15 | reverse complement strand
TTTGACTTATATTTCGAGCATTACTGCTGTACTTATCTTTTTTTTGTTTTCCCTTCGTTTCCGTCGGGACTGCAAAGGTAGAAACTTTATTTTAAACCGCAAATTTTATTTGAAGTTTTTTTTGTTTACCTCCCGTCAGGGATGGCTTATGGTTTTCCCTGATTTCTCAGTTTAAACCGTCTCTATCCTCCTATTTCATGGTTACTTCTAACCGTTCCTCCCTTGCGGAGTGGTGCAAAGATAGAAACTTTTAGGCATTGACTCCAAGGGTTTGAAAGGAATTTTTTTTTATAGAAACTATAAATAATTGTGAATCTGAGTTTTATTTTTCGTTTCAAAATAAAACCTAATCCCATCCTCCACCCAAGGCGCGATAAAGAGACACATAACTATTTAATTGTTTTTGTTTAATCTCTAATAAATCCAATTCACTTTTCAACGCATTACTTTGAGCAGTAATTACCTCAAGATAGGTCGCATAGCCGCTTTTAAATAATAATAAAGCATTTTTCACTGCTAATTGCGAATTAGCAACACGCTGATTGGATAAATCTAGTTGTTCTTTTTGCTTATCTACTGTAGTAATAGTATTAGAAACTTCCGAAACAGCCTCCATGACTGTACGTTGAAAATTTAACTCTTCTTTTTCCCGGTCTATTTTAGCTACCTCATATATATTTTTAAGTTTTTTATTTTTAAAAATTGGAGTAGTTAATTCGCCTGCAATCCCTCCCAGTAGTGCCCCTGGAATATTAAACCAATTTTTAGGTAGCATAGAATTCACGCCAAATACACCACTCAAACTTAATTGCGGATAACGCATGATTTGTTGAATATTCATATCAGCATTTGCTGCTATAACATCATATTCCGCTGCTTTAATATCAGGACGTCTTCGAATTATTTCTAATGGACTTCCTAAAGAAATATTTTGTTCATCAAAATTCACTAAGGTGTTAGACAGAGAATCAGCTCGTTCTATAGCGTTAGGCATCTCTCCTATCAATATCCTCAACGCATTCTCTTGAATGACGATATCCTTTTCCAATTCTGGAATCATGGAGGCCGCTAATAAACGTTGGGATTCTGTTTGTTGTAAAGCTAAAGCTGTAATTTCACCAGCATCGAATTGCAACTTTATCATACGCAAAGTGCTATCATTTAAAGATAGATTACGCTTGGCTACTTCGATTTGTGCATCCAGTTTTAATAAGTTAAAATATCCCGATGCAATATCTGCTATCAATTTTGTCTGAACAGCATTACGAGTTTCCTGCGTATTGAGCCAATCCGCTTTTAAAATATCCCCTTCATTTGCAATCCTGCCCCAAACATCCAATTCCCAACTAAACGATAGTCCTGATGAGAACTGTGATTGATAAGTAAACAAAGATTCTGGTGCTTTCTCTCCCTTTTGGTCATACCACTTGGAAGATGCCGACGAATAAAAATCCTTAGAACGGTATTGCTTATTGACAGTACCTATATTCGCATCCACTGAAGGAAGGTATTCCGATTTATTTATCCGGAGGTTCCTATTAGCGATTTCAATATTCTTCAATGCAATACGCATATCAAAATTATTTGCTAACGCCGAATCAATTAACCCCACTAAATAGGGGTCATTAAAGAATTCTCTCCATTTTACGGAGAATAAAGCACTATCGCCATTGGATTCAAAGCCTCCACGGTATTCGGAAGGAAGTTTCAAATTTGGTTGTTCGTACTTCGCTCCGATCTTACATCCGGTCATTAAAAATAGAAGCAAACAAAATAAGTATAATGTTTTTGAAAATCGTTTCATCATGTTAATTATCCATTTTGAATTTTACCCGCTCATCCAATGATTTGAATACTACAAATAAAACTGGAATGATAAATATCCCCAACGCAACTCCAGCTAACATACCCCCAGCTGCACTAAAACTAATGGAATGATTACCAATAGCCGAAGGCCCTACTGTCCACATTAAAGGAATTAACCCGGCTACAAATGCAAATGAAGTCATTAAAATAGGGCGCAGTCTTAATTTCGCTCCCGCAATAGCAGAATCATATATAGATAATCCTTTGTTTCTTTGCTGAACAGCAAACTCTACAATAAGAATGGCATTTTTGGCCAATAGACCAATAAGCATAATAAGACCAACCTGTACGTATATATTATTTTCCAGACCTGCCATAAGAACAGCTGCAAATACCCCTACTAAACCAACAGGAACAGACAATATTACGGCCCAAGGAAGGATATAACTCTCATATTGTGCCGACAATAGGAAGTAAATAAACAAGATACTTAAACCAAAAATAAGGATAGTCTGCGAACCTGATTTACTTTCTTCATAAGACATTCCCGTCCATTCATAGCCATAATTACCTGGCAATTGTTCCGAGGCTAACTTTTCAATAGCTGCCATCACATCTCCCGTACTATTACCCGAAGAAGGACTTACATTTACCGTAATAGCATTATATAAATTGTAACGTGATATAGATTCTGGTCCCACAACTTTATTCAACGTCATTAATGTACCAACCGGAACCATATCTCCATTTTTATTTCTTACAAAGATAGAATTAAGCGATTCGGGATCAGTTCTATGTTCAAAATCTGATTGCATATATACACGATATGTACGTCCAAATCTATTAAAATCTCCCGCACTAACTCGTGCAAAATACATACGTATAGTATTCATCATATCTTTGATATCTACTCCCATACTTTTGGCTTTAACTATATCGATGTCGGCCTCATATTGTGGGAAATTAGATTTAAAGGAAGTATAAGCATTATCAACTTCTTGCAAATCATTTATTTTATTAATAAAAGAATCAGCAACGACATCAAAATCACGGATATCTCCACCCAAACGATCCTGAAGAACTAACTGCACTCCCGCAAAATCTCCAAAACCCTGTACAGTAGGACGTGGAAACACTTTAAAAGTAGCTTCATTTATCACCGACAAATCCTGACGGATGGTATCCATGAATGCATTTATATTTTTAATGGATTTGCGCTTGTTATGTGGTTTCACATTGATATACCCTGCTGCAAAAGCGGGACTGCTTCCTCCATCTATCGCATTAAAACCAGAGACCGTAGTCATTCCTTCAATATCTTCGCGTTTTTTCAAAATACTATCCGCTCTTCGCAATACTTCTGTCGTGCGTGAAAGTGAAGCTCCAGGAGGCATAGCTAAGGAATACGTCACAAAACTATCATCCTCCGTGGGAATAAATGATTTAGGTGTAAAATACAGAAGTCCAATTCCTAAAAAGGTAACGACAGCTAATCCTACAAATGCCACTGTCCTTTTTCTCAAAAGATATTTAACAGCAACAATATACTTATTAGTTAAGCGATCAAAAGAAGCATTAAATGCAGTAAAAAATCTATTTCTATATCGTTGGAATTTATTCAGTTTCTTTTCCTCAGCAATATCTTGGGGATGCACTGGCTTTAGTAATAAAGCACAAAGTGCTGGTGATAAAGTCAAAGCATTAAAAGCTGAAATCAATATGGCAGTAGCCAAGGTATATGCAAACTGTTTATAGAAAATACCCGCAGGTCCTTCCATGAAACCAACAGGCAAAAATACTGCAGCCATAACCAAGGTAATCGATAAAATCGCTCCCGTGATTTCGGTCATAGTTTCCATGGTCGCCTCTTTAGCGCGCATTCCCGTTTCATGAATCTTCTGGTGTATAGCCTCTACGACCACAATCGCATCATCGACCACTATACCTATGGCTAATACCAAAGCAAACATGGTAAGTACATTTAGAGAAAAACCTAAAAGACTTAAGAAGAAGAAGGTACCGATAAGCGACACGGGTATGGCGATAGCAGGAATAAGTGTCGAACGAAAATCTTGCAAAAAGATATATACAATAACAAATACTAGCAAAAAAGCTTCGAACAAAGTACTCTTTACCTGATTGATGGATTGGTCAATCTGATCACGTACACTATAAGAGATATCATATTTTATACCTTCGGGAAAATTTCTGGACATCTCTTCCAACACTTTACGCACTTCAATATCTATTTCATGCGCATTAGATCCACTAGTTTGTGTGATATTAAGTGTAAGACCTGGATGACCATTTACTTTATTATCACTTCCCAAATTGGTCGCTCCAAATTCTATACGTGCAATATCCCGGAGATAAAGTATGGAACCATCCTTATTGGTCTTGATGACCATATTTTCAAATTCCTCTGGCTTACTAAATCTTCCTTTGTGTTTGATAACCGTTTCAAAAACTTCATCCGATGTTTCACCAAACTTACCTGGAGCAATCTCAAAATTTTGGTCGTTCAGTGCTTTAGTAACATCTTGGGGAATAATATTATAGACTGCCATTTTCTCGGGATTCAGCCACACACGCATGGAGTAATCACGTGCTCCTACACGTGAAACCTGCGCTACACCATCCACCCGCAACAACGGACGGATTAAATTAATCTGAGCAAATGCCTGCAAAAATGTTTCGTCATAGACTGAGTCATTACGATCTGAAAAAATATTGATAGTCATTATCGCGCCGCTCTGTCTAGGCTGAACGGTAATACCGTTATCATTCACCTCTGCTGGAATAGCACTTACAGCCTTAGAAATACGAGTCTGCACATTGACTGAAGCAATATCTGGGTTGGTCCCAGTTTTGAAAAAAACCTGCACGGAACCCGATCCCGAATTCGTGGCAGAAGAGCGGATATACATCATATCCTCTACTCCATTGATTGCTTCTTCGATCGGAAGCAATACGCTTTCAGCTACGGTTTCAGAGTTTGCTCCTGGGTAACTTAAAGAAACCACCACACTTGGCGGAGCAATTTCAGGAAATCTAGTAATTGGTAGTGTTTTCAGACCCACTAACCCCAAAATCACCAAAATCAAGGACATAACGGTGGCTAAGACAGGTCTGTTTAAAAATGTTTTTAACATAATGTTCTATTATATTCACGAGAATTTCCGCTCTGGTCTTAATAACCAAAGTAAAAACTCCCTGTCATAGTAAATTATTGATGTAAAGGTAGAACTTTCGTACCCTCAGTTATTTTGTCTAGACCAGTTAAGACTATGAGGTCTCCTAGTTCCAACCCGCTTGATACTAAATAATTACTCTTACTTGTTCCGTTAATAGTGATGGCTTTTCGATATACTTTATTTTGATCATCGAGTACATGTACGAAAATCTTATCCTGTAATTCACTTGTTGCGACTTGAGGAATTTGAATAACACCTTTCTTTATTTCCGAAATTTTCAGTGTCCCTGTACTACCATTACGGAGTATATTATCACGATTGGGGAATGATGCGCGCAAAGAAATAGCCCCTGTTGTACGGTCTACCTGACCATTAATCGCATCCACTACTCCTTTAGACGTATATTCTTCCCCATCCGCTAAGATTAAGGTAGCATCCGGAAAATTCAGCGCATTATTATTTCTCTTGATACCATTCAAGCTATCTTCTTTAATTTTCAGCTTTGAAAAATAAAGAAAATCAGATTCATTCATCGAGAAATAAACATATACATCTTGTACGTCTGAAAGTACTGTCAAAGGTTCTTTATCTCCTTTTGAAACTAAATTTCCAATTCGTTTAGGAATACGACCAATATATCCGCTTACTGGAGCGGTGATAATAGTAAAGCCTTGATTAATTTGAGCACTTCGCACTGCTGCTGTAGCTTGATCAAGCGACGCTTTCGCAACATCGTAATCGGATTTGGCTGATTTTAAACGTACTTCCGAAATAACTTCGTTCGAAACCAAGGGCTTCAAACGATCAATTTCCAATTTAGCATTTTCTAACTTCGCCTTCGCTACATTCTGATTTGCAATAGCATTGTTTAATACTTCTTGATAAGCAGAAGCATCTATTTTAAATAATTTTTGGCCTTTTGTAACGAAAGTACCTTCGTCAACATAAATTTCTTCCAAAATACCTTCTACTTGAGGTCTAACTTCTACATTGACCTTACCTTCGATAGTTCCAATATAGTTTTTGATGGTTTCTGCATCACTCGTATCCACCACATGCACCGGGAGTGCTAATGGCTTTTCCGAATTTTCATCTTGCTTTTCTTTTGCTTTTCCTTTATTACAACTATAAAAGATGGTAGTTGTTATTATTAGTATTAATACGCTGATAAAATGTAATGTCGGTCTCTGGCTTGTATTCATATTTCTTCCTATTTCTTATTATTAATGTAACTAACCTGTTACAATAATAAAAATTAGGATTGTTTTTAAGTAATAGTTTAACAGTCTTTAACAAAGAACACGCCAAAATCATCAATGGAATGGTTTTAAATAAAAAAGTCTCTCGATAAAGAGAGACTTTTCACAGAAACTGTTAATTATTAACTAATTATTTCCAACCCCCACCAAGCGCCTTATACAATACGATTTGATTTAATAAATCTTCACGTTGAATGTCCACTTTTGTAATTTGTGCTTGGACAACTCCTTTTTGAGCGGAGATAATATCCAAATAGCTTACGCGCCCAGCAATGAACAATTCTTCTGCCGCTTCTGTAGAAGCTACTAAAGCGTTAACTTGATCATCTACCAATTGCTCTCGATTGGCGAGAAGCTTTTGTGTCTCCACCGCAAGTGACACTTCATTTACAGCATTCAATACTTTTTTCTCATACTCCAAAAAAGCAATGCCGTACTGTGCTTTCATCACTTCATATTGCGATTTCAATTCACGCTGACGCAAAATCGGCATAGTTACTCCGCCAAATAGACCATAAGCCACAGATTTATCTAAGTTGAATAATTTATCAAAGCTGAACGATTGTAATCCCAAATAAGGACTAATCGCTACGGATGGCAAAAATGATAATCTTGCAGCATCCAGCTCCCGGTATTCACGCTTCAAATCAAATGCTGCTTGACGAATGTCCAACCGATTGGAAATTAATTGATCAAAAGACCCTAACGTCATTTCTGCAAACAAACTATTTTCTAACACAGCATCTTCCGACCTTTTAATGGGTTGATACACCCTACCCAACAATTGATTGATTTGGTGCTCATTCTTAATAATCTCTTGCAATGCCAAAGCTCTATTTGCGCGAGATTCTGCCAAAATTGATTTGAACTGTTGTACAGCCAACTCATCCGATCGTCCAGCTTCCTTTTGTGCCTCGATGATTTCCAAAGCACGCTCGTGCAAGACAATATTACGGTCGTAAACTTTTACTTTTCTATCCCAAGCAATCAATTCAAAATATGCGGATGAAATACTGGTTATAAGTTCAGTTTCAACGAGACGTGTAGCTTCATTTTCCGCCAAATAGCCCAAATAAGCAGCTTCACGACGTTGACGAAGTTTGCCCCAAATATCTATTTCCCACGAAGACCTAACACCTACAAAATAATCTGGAATAAATGGCTCTGGCAATTTTTCATCAGCCGTCAGGTTTTCAGAAAAGTTAGAATCATAGTTACCTATACCGGACTCAGTATAATGCCCATACTTACGAATTCCACCTTCGACCGCCGCATCCAATGTCGGCAATAATGCCGACTTACGCTGTCTGAAATTCGCTTGTGCGATTTCTATTCGGTGAATTGCTTGTCTTAAATCTTGATTATTTTCTAATCCTATGTTGATTAAATCAACTAAGTATTGATCTTTGAAAAAGGAATTCCATTTTATGTCAGCTAAACTAATAGAATCAGTCAACATTTGAGTTGCATCAGTTTGAAGTTCTGCTTTCAGCTCTTGTTCATTCATTTTCTTCGGAACAGAACACGCTGAAAATAATAAGCTGAAAATTGCAATCACTGTAGCTGCTTTAGTTATTTTAGCTTTCTTTCTTTTAGAAAATAAAACCACCAAACCAGGAATTACAATCACACCGATAATAGTACCGATCACCATTCCTCCTACTGAAGCCGTACCGATTGTTCGGTTTCCTAAGGCTCCAGCACCTGTAGCCAACATTAATGGAATCAAACCCGCAGCGAATGCAAATGAAGTCATCAAAATTGGACGCAAACGCGCTACCGCACCTTCTATAGAAGCGGTCAATACATCCATCCCTTGTTTACGTTTTAGATTCGCGTATTCTACAATTAGAATCGCGTTCTTACCCAACAATCCAATTAGCATGACTAATGCCACCTGTGCATAGATGTTGTTTTCTAATCCCAAAACTTTCAAGAACAAGAACGCACCAAACAAACCTGCTGGAAGACACAAAATAACCGGCATCGGTAATAAGAAACTTTCGTATTGTGCAGCTAATAATAAATACACGAAAACTAGACACAATAAGAAAATATATGCAGCTTGATTACCCGAAATTTTCTGCTCACGCGTCATACCCGACCATTCAATCTCAAAACCTTGTGGTAAAGTTTCTGCAATTCGTTCTACCGCTTCAATCGCTTGGCCCGAACTAAATCCTGCTGCTGCCTGTCCAGTAATCATCGCCGAGTTGAACATGTTATAGCGTGTAATTTGTTCCGGCCCATACACACGTTTCATCGTTAAGAATGATGAGTAAGGAACCATTTCGCCATCAGCAGTTTTGACATAAAGTGCTAAAACATCTTCTGGCTTTTGACGTGTAAATGCATCGGACTGCACCATTACTTTGTACATCTGTCCATAACGGATAAAGTTGGTTGCGTACTGACTTCCCAATAAAGTTTGCAATGTATTCATTGCATTCTCTACCGAAATACCCTTTTTGGCTGCCAAATCATAATCTATTTCCAACATATATTGCGGGAAACCCACGTCAAAAGTTGTACTTGCAGATTCGATAACTTCATCTTCTTCCAATGCTCTAATAAAATCATTCACCACAACAGCGGTCTGATTTAAATCTTCATTTCCGCTTCGATCCAAAAGACGCATTTCAAAACCTGAAGAGTTACCAAATCCGGGAACTGTAGGTGGAGGGAAAAATTCTATTGTAGCGTCCGCAATATGTGCTGTTTTCTCTCGCAATATCGCCATAACATCATCGACAGTTTCCTTACGATCATCCCAAGCTTTTAAGTTAATCATCCCCATACCATAGGATGCGCCAGATACTTCCGTTACGATACTATATCCGGCTAACGTAGACACAGTTTCTACTACATCCATCTCACGTGCAATTCGGTCTACTTCATCCAATACAGCTTCTGTACGATCCACAGTAGCGCCTGGAGGAGTTGTCACCGCAACGTAAACCATACCTTGGTCTTCTGTTGGGATAAATCCAGAAGGAACAATAGACATCGTACCATAAGTCAACACAAACATTCCAACTAATGTGGCCAATGTGATTGTGCGACGTCCTGCGATTTTATTTAATAAACCTTTATATCCTCCAGCAATTTTCTCGTAATAGTGATTAAACCCTTTAAAGAATCGATCCATTAAACCATTGCTTTCTTTGGCGTCATGTGGTGATTTTAAAATCAAGGCACACAATGCTGGTGTCAATGTCAATGCATTAATACCCGAAATAACAATAGATGCAGCCAAAGTCAAGGAGAACTGACGATAGAAAACACCAACAGGTCCAGAAAGGAATGCTACCGGAACAAATACCGCTGACATAACCAACGTAATCGCAATTACAGCTGTACCTACTTCTTTCATCGCCGCCAATGTAGCTTCCATGGGTTGCATATGCTCTTCTTCCATTTTGGCATAAACCGCCTCTACCACTACAATACCATTATCGACCACAATACCAATAGCCAATACCAATGCAAATAATGTCAATAAGTTAATAGAGAATCCCATCATTTGCATGAAAAATAGTGCACCAATCAAACACACAGGAACTGCTAGAATTGGAATCACAGTAGCGCGGAAGTTTTGAAGAAACACAAATACCACGATGAATACCAAGATAAATGCTTCAATCAAAGTCCAAATAACTTTCGAAATAGATGCATCCAAGAAACGTGAAACATCATAGCCCATTGTATAGGTCATTCCCGGAGGGAAAGTTGAACCTTTCAATTCTTCCATACGATCTTTCACGCGTTGGATAACCTCCTGCGCATTTGATCCTGGCAATTGTTTCAACATGATAGATGCAGAAGGTTGCCCATCCGTTTTCGAAACCATCTCATAGTCCAAAGAACCGAATTCTACATCGGCGATATCCTTCACACGAATAATAGAACCATCCGCATTCGCACGAATTGGAATATTTTCGTATTCCGCTACTTCCGTAAATTTACCTGGGTAGCGCAATACATATTGCTGCATGTTACGCGCCTTATCTGACGAAATACCCGTTTGTCCTGGAGCAGCTTCTATATTTTGACGACGCAATGCTTCTACCAATTCTTCTGTAGAAATCGAGTATGACGACAAACGATCTGGTTTTACCCAAATACGCATCGCGTAATCTTTTGCACCCATAATCTGTGCGAAACCAACACCTTCGATACGTTTTAATTCTTTGAGGATATTAATATCCGTGAAATTATAAATGAATCGCTCATCAGCGGTTACATCATCCGTAAAAAGATTGAGGTACATCAACATGGAATTCACCTCTTTCTCGGTAGTCACCCCTGCTTTGATAACCTCTTCTGGAAGTTCATCCAAAACAGTTGTAACCCTATTTTGCACGTTTACCGCAGCAATATCCGGATCGACACCTACTTTAAAGAATACTTGTATTAATGTTGTTCCATTATTCGTTGATACCGTATTCATGGAGGTCATACCAGCCACACCATTGATCGCTCTTCCCAACGGAATAGCTACCGCATTGGTACTCACCTCGGCATTGGCACCCGTGTAATTTGCTGTCACGACCACAGATGGTGGAACAATATCTGGGAATTGTGTAATTGGCAAGGTAAATAGCGCCAACAATCCCAATAATGTAATAAATATGGAGATAACCAAAGAAAGTATTGGTCTCCTAATATACGTTTCGAACATCTATTTCATCCCTCCTTGCGAATTGTTAACTTCTTTTGGTTTGATAGACATTCCATCGCGCAAGGCATGTACACCTTCAAAAACAACTTTACTATTGGGTTCTAAACCGTTCTCGACGATGTAATAATGACCGACACGTTGTCCATTCTGGAATGGGGTCATTTTTATTTTATTATCCGAACCCACGACATACACATAAGCTTTATCCTGTATTTCCAAAACAGATTTTTGGTGAACAAAAGTCAGGTCTCCTGTATTTGTAGGAACAGCAATTCTTCCAGAAGCACCATGTTTCAATAATCCTGCTGGATTATCAAAACGTGCTCGCAAAGAAATAGAACCTGTGCTCGCTTCAAATTCACTCTCCACCAATTCGGCAATTCCTGGATAAGGATATATTTCGCCATTCGCTAGAATCAATTTTACTTCTTGTTTGAATGCATTTTTCTTGAAGCTAGAATCCGTTGCTAAAGCCAAATATTCCGACTCCGAAATATTGTAGTATACATTAACTCTGTCCAAATCAGAAATCGTCGTAATTAAAGCTCCCTCTGTCAATAAAGAACCTTCTTTCAATTGAATACGGTCAATGCGACCATCAAAAGGTGCACGGATGAGGGTGTGACTTAATTTTGTACGCGCTTGATTGAGAATTGCTTCACCCTCTTCTACTTTTGATAAAGCTGCACGTAGCTGCACCTCCAACAAATCAGCTTCTGTAATGCTTACAATTTTCTTATCAACAAGCTTTTTTGTTCTTTCAATTTCCAGTTCTACTTTCTTCACTTCAGCTTTAGCATTATTCAATGCTGCCTGCGCTTGTGCTAAATCGGCTTTATATTCTTCATCGTTCAAAGAGAAAAGCACTTGTCCCTTACGAACATGAGCACCCTCATCGACGTATATTTTATTTAAAAAACCTGTTAATCTTGAACGCAATTCTACATTACGTTGCGATTGAATATCGGCAATATATTCTTTGTAAATAACAGTATCCATTTGCACTAAGTTTGCAACAGGAACTTCTTTAGCGACCTCTTTTGTGTCTTTTTCTTTTGCATTCGTGCACGCTGTAAAAACGAGTGCACAGCCCAAAATAGGGTACCAATGACGTTTGATTTTCATAGTTAATAAAATGATTTTGAATAAAAAATATATAGGAAAACCCAAACCATTTGGTGTAAATAGCTCGGTTTAGATGTATTTAAATAAGAATAGTGTAGTTAGAAAGGACGATACCGATATAGAAAGGTATAATATCCGGGAAGAATTAACCTTTTTAAATAATAAATGGTATGCTTTATCTGTTCATTTGAAGCAAAAATACGACGTAATATCCAAGAGAAGTATAATACTATTGGAAGAAGCCCTAATGATAAAGCAAAAATCCGATAATCGTCATACATGATTTCGGGAACTTTCTCTGCTTCTTCATTGTGGTGAAGATTTAGTACATCTTCAAGTACGACTTCAATAAAAGTTTCGCCTACTGCAATAGTCTCCAAATTCTGCGCATAACAATATTTAACCTCAAAACATAAAATGTTGAGGTAGCTCAATAAAGCTATTACATGTAAGACGCGCATCATCAGCGGCAAAGATAAGAACTACATCATTTTATATGCCATTCGTATGTAAAAATGCTGTTATTAACAAAATCATAATATCAAAAGTGACGCAATCCGAAAAATTTCAAATACTTCTCAGATTTAAAGTCTTAAAAATTTTTAATAGTTAGAAAAATTCATACTTTTGTTATTTAGAATTAATTTAAATAAAAGTAAGACACAAATACTAGGATATATACAATGAAAAGAACATTTCTATTCTCGCTTTTGTTAGCGGCCTCATTATACGGGAAAGCTCAACAATCTTCAAACACCTTAATGAGTGGAGATTTTTGGAGAAATAGTCCAACTGTTGAACTTGTAAAGGCTGAAATTGCCAAAGGAAACAATCCTTCAGAGCAAAATGCTGGATTTCATGATCCAGTTACGATGGCTATTAATGCGAAAGCTCCTAACGATGTAATTAAATTTTTAATCGAGCAAGAAGGTAATGATGTACATAAAAAAACTCACCACAGTAGAACATACCTTCAATGGGCTGCTGCGGCCGGCAATTTAGAATTAGTAAATTATCTAATTGCTAAAGGTTCGGATGTACACTATAAAGACAGCCATGGCGATGCTGTAATTGCATACGCTGCTTCGACAGGAAATAAAAATTTAGAAGTATATGATGCTTTGATAAAAGCAGGTGTAGACCCTAAAGCCAGTTTCGAAGATGGTGCTAACTTGATTATGTACGCTATTGCTGCGGATAATGATTTAAAAATCACCGATTATTTTATCTCTAAAGGTGTTTCTTTAACAGCAAAAGATGCTCACGGTCGCACAGCTGCAGACTACGCTGCTAAATTGGGAAACCTCGAGTTAATTGATAAGTTAATTGCTAAAGGTGTAAAACCAACTGACCAAGCTTTATTCTTCGCTACACAAGGTTCTCGTCAAAAACAAAATGGCGTGGAGGTTTTCCAACAATTAGTAGAGAAATATAAATTAAATCCTGCGGCTTTAAATCCAAATGGAGAAACAATCCTACATGTCGTAGCACGCAGACCGAATACAGAAATCATCAATTACTTCTTGACAAAAAATATTGATGTCGCAAAAGCGGATAAAGATGGTAATACTGTATTAATTAATGCTGCAGCTGGTCGTGATGTGAAATTGATTGAAATTCTACTGGCAAAAGCCAATAACATCAATGCTAAAAATGAAAACGGCGAAACAGCTTTAACAAAAGCTATCGCTTCGGGATCTGCTGAAGTTGCGGAGGTATTAATCAAAAAAGGCGCAGATATAAAAGCTTTGGATAAAGATGGAAATAACCTAGCTTATTATTGGTTTAATTCTTTCCGTCCTGCTGGTCGTCCTGGAGCTCCACAACAAGGCCCTGCTGTAGATGATTTCGCTGAAAAATTAAATGTATTGAAAGCTGCAGGAATTGACGTAACAGCTCCACAACAGGATGGTAGCTCGTTATTCCATATTGCAGTAGAAAAACAAAATATCGATTTAATCAAGAAAGCAGCTGAATTAGGTGCAAATATCAATGCGCAAGATGAAGAAGGTAACTCACCTCTACACAAAGCGGCTTTAATTGCTAAAGATGACAAAATCCTAAAAACGCTTATTGAATTAGGTGCTAAAAAAGACTTGAAGACAGAATTTGAAGAAACGGCTTTTGACCTAGCTAAAGAAAATGAGTTTTTAGCAAACAACAACGTATCTATCGACTTTTTGAAATAATATAAACATAGCATGAAATATACAATCAAATTTTTCGTACTTGCATTATTTGCTCTATTCTTTTCTCAAAATACATTCGCACAGACGACTAAATATAAGTGCATGATCCAAATGCAAAACTATTCGGGTAAAGAAGCGTATGTGATTATTTCGTTGATAAATCCAAAAGGGCAATACGAAAAAACTTTAGGTGTATTAGGTCCAGATGAAGAATGGTACAATACCTTAAAGGAATGGGATAAGTTCAGAGTGAAGAAAAAAGAAAAACTGAACGCTATCACAGGAGCTTCTATCGCTGGTGGTGCGCGTTCTACACGCGTAATCGAATTTGAAACCGCAAAATTGAATAAAGGGTATCATTTACGTTTCGAATCCGCAGTAGAAACCCAAAAATACCATGTAAAAGATGCGGAAGTAGCTCTGACTGCCGAAGCATTAGACAACAAAGAAGGTGCGAAAGGCACTGGATACATCCGTCAAATTAGATTTATCAAAGTTCAATAATATTCAATGACTTTATCGATTTGGAGATATGCGCATTATGCATTAGCCTTATTATCTTCTGCTTTTTTGCTAATACTTTCCGTTACAGGCGTGATTTTAGCCATTGACGCTGTACAAGAGAAATCCCCCGCATATCGCGTTGACAATTTCGAAAATATTACCCTCGCGCAAAGCCTTCCCGCTTTGCGCGAGGCATATGTTGAGGTCTTACAAGTCACGGTTGACCACAACGACTTCGTTACCATCGAAGCAATGGACGAAGATGGAAAACCTATAAAAGCCTACATCAATCCACTGACAGGGGAAAAAATTGGCGAAGTCATTCCTAAATCGCAATTTATTCAATGGACAACGGCATTACATCGTTCCCTATTTTTAAAGGAAACAGGACGTACCATTGTGGGGGTAGTTTCATTCTTATTGTTGCTGATTACAATAAGTGGATTAATTCTAATTATCAAAAGACAACAAGGTATCCGTCATTTCTTTGATAAAATCAATAAAGACTTCTTTGAGCAATATTTCCATGTCGTAACCGGAAGATGGTTGCTGATTCCGGTGTTTATGATTGCGCTAACTGGAACAATAATCTTCATGGTGCGGTTGGATTTCTTCCAAAAAGATAATGTAGAAATCCAACACGATGCTGTTTCGGATGAATCTGTTACGAAAGAATTAAAGGATATTGATTTCTTCAAAAACACCAAATTGGCGGATGTTGAGAAAATAGAATTTCCTTTTATTCCTGACGATGCGGAAGAGCCTTTTATCATTACGTTAAAAGACCGAACCGTCTCCATCAATCAAGTGAATGGCGATATTATGCAGGAAACCAAATTCCCGTATACTGCCGTTCTAGAAAAGATAAATATTGACTTACACACCGGTCGCACGAATATTATTTGGGCTATCATTTTAGGATTAGCTTCGCTGAATATTGTATTCTTCATGTACACAGGATTTGCGATTACGTTCAAGCGTACACGCACCAAGATTAAAAATAAATACAAAGCTGAGAATGCCAATATTGTGATTCTGTTTGGTTCAGAAAACGGTTCTACCCTATTCTTTGCAAATCAAATTCACAAGCAATTGCTTTCGGATGGTAAACGTTCTTTCTTCACAGAAATGAATCAATACAAAACCTATCCAGAAGCTAAACATTTGTTGATTTTCACATCGACGTATGGTTTGGGAGATGCTCCATCGAATGCTACCAAATTCGAAGAATTATTGACTAAATATCCACAAAACCAAGAAATCAAATTTACTATCGTTGGCTTCGGTTCAAAAGCCTATCCAGATTTCTGTGCGTATGCGCTTCATGTGGAACAGCTACTTGAACAACAATCTTGGGCTAAAAAATTAGTGGATTTACATACCGTAAATGACCGTTCAACAGCAGAATTTGTGACTTGGGCACATCAGTGGAGCGAAAAATCTCTTATCGCTTTGGCTACTGCTCCAGCAGTTTATAATAGCAAAGTTCCTAGATTGAAGAAATTCACAGTTATTGACAAAACTACCGTTACCGAAGATAATGCAACCTTCAAAGTCTTATTAAAATGTAATCAGAAATTTGAATCGGGCGATTTATTAGCGATTTATCCAGCGAATGGCAACCGTGAGCGGTTCTATTCTATCGGAAAATCGGATAACTACATTCAACTTATTGTAAAACTCTTCCCTGATGGATTGGGTTCAAGTTTTCTGCATAATCTACAAAAAGGAAATACTATCGAAGGACGCATTATGGTAAATCCTTCTTTCCACTTCCCAGCTACAACTTCAAAAGTTGCATTAATTGCAAATGGAACAGGTATTGCTCCTTTCTTGGGAATGGTAAGCAATAATTATGCAAAGACAGAAGTTTCGCTCTATGCAGGTTTCAGACACAATAATTCCTTGACGCAAGAATATCAAAATTGGGCGAATCAAGAAATTGCTAAAGGGCAATTGGAACAATTGTATTTTGCTTTTTCGAGAGAGGAAAATAAACAATATGTCATGGATTTAATCCGTAGAGATTATGTGTATTTTGCCAATTTACTGAATGATGAAGGAGTTATTATGATTTGTGGTGCATTACAAATGCAAAAAGATGTAGAAACCGTGCTAGATAAGATTGTGACCGCACACAATGGCAAACCCCTATCTTATTACAAAGAAAATAATCAAATCTTAACAGATTGTTATTAATGCAGACATATCCTATTTTCAGAGATAGAATAGCTTTGGCTATTCTGTCTTTTTTGTTTATTCCATTTACGCTACTTGCGCAATCCGATGTGCTCGTAGAGCGAAATGTGACTTTAATGGGTTCACAATTTCAAATTACAATCGTAGCCAAAGACAGCTCAACAGCAAACCAACATATTGATTTGACCATTGCAGAAATAGAACGTATTGAAAATCTGATTTCAGAATGGCGACCATACACACAAGTTTCGGAAGTTAACCGCAATGCAGGAATCAAACCTGTCAAAGTCGATAAAGAACTATTTGATTTGACCCACAGAGCATTGGAATATTCTAAAATATCGAATGGTGCTTTCGATATTAGTACCGCAGCGATGGACAAAGTTTGGAAATTCGATGGCTCGATGACCGAAAAGCCTTCCGAAGAAATCATCCAGAAATCCATTGAAAAAGTCGGTTATGAGCATATCATTTTAGATTCTGTGCAATCCACTATTTTTCTTGCTAAAGAAGGCATGAAAATAGGTTTTGGTTCTATCGGCAAAGGTTATGCAGCTGACAAAGGAAGAGAACTCATGCAAACTTTAGGAATCAAAAGCGGAATAGTAAATGCTTCAGGAGATATTGCAACCTGGGGTAAACAACCAAATGGAAAACCTTGGCGAATTGGCATCAATAACCCATTCAGCAAAAAAAGCATCGCCAAAATCTTAAAACTTAAAAACAGCGCCGTAGCAACTTCGGGTAGTTATGAGAAGTATGTCGAAATCGATGGCAAGCGCTACGCTCACATTATCAATCCCAAAACAGGCTATCCATCCACAGGATTAACCAGTGTAACCATTTACGGTCCATCAGCAGAATTTGCAAATGCTTTAAGCACCTCCATTATGGTATTAGGCGAAAAAGAAGGTAAGAAATTAGCAAAGAAATATCCGAAGTATAATTTTTTGTTTATTACCGACAAGGGAAAGATTATTAAGAAATAATAAAAAATTCATATCTTAAAGATATGAACAATCAATTATACTGGACCACCACCAATAAAGTGTTATTCCGTTTTGCTTTTATATTCATAATATGTTTCATTATTGTATTTAATAATGAAGCTTATCCGTGTTTTAATGTTCTTACAAAACCTATTACTTCCTTATTCCATGATTTCACTCCATGGTTTGCTAAAAACATACTGCACTACACCTACGACTACACTATATTCTCCAATGGAAGTGGCGACACCTCTTATGATTGGGTGACATTATCTATTCTTATTCTCCTTGGAGTCCTTGGTTCTGTTCTTTGGAGCTTAATAGACAGAAATCGGAAAGAATATAACCACTTATATTATTGGCTCACTGTTTTAATACGTTATTACATCGCATTTATGCTATTCAATTATGGAGCGATAAAATTACTCCATGCACAAATGCCTCCGCCATCCCTGAACAGGTTGATGCAACCCCTTCATGAATTTTCTCCAATGGGATTAGCTTGGACATATTTAGGTTTTTCTAAAGGCTACAATATTTTCATGGGAATAGTGGAGATATCAGCCCTATTACTCCTATTCCGTAGAACTGTAACTATTGTAGCTCTCATCACGATGGCAACAAGCATCAATATTATGACAGTCAATTATTTTTTTGATGTGCCCGTTAAATTAGTTTCAACAGCTTTATTTTTACTGTCTTTGTTCTTGCTTCTCCCTAATATTAAAACTTTGTATGCATTCTTTATTCTAGGAAAACCCGCAGAAATTCGAACAATTGATAAGACCGAATATAGCAAGCCTTGGATTAAGAAAGGCCTAATAGCTTTGAAAGTTATTGTTATTATAGTATTTGCCGTTACGCAGTACTTCTCTCTCACTAATACGCAAAAGATGATAGCGGATTATTTTAAGAAATCGACTATCAATGGAATATTCAAGGTTGATCGCCAGGGTAAATCATTTAAATCAATACCAAATGAATGGAATTATATTATTTTTGAATTTGAAGGAACAGCAGTAATTAGAGACACAAATTACCAAAAAGGGTATCAACAATTTCTTTTAGATGAAAAAACAAAAGAAATTACTATCAATAATTTCAAATTAAATTACTCCATACAGAAAAATGGAGATATTATTTTGACTAAATCTTTTACAGAAGGAACTGAAGAAATCAAATTGATTAAACAGAATAAAGAAGATATGGAATTAATAAAACGAGGTTTTAATCTTATTCAAGAATATCCTTATAACAGATAATTCTAAAAAGAAAGAGATTTAGGTAATCCCTAAATCTCTTCTAGTCTTCGTTTCTTTTGTCTGCAAGTGAAAATTTCACTCCCTTATGCGGATATTTTTCTGCGCTTTTGGCACTTGTATTACTCACGACTTTTTTAACACTAATATAATCTCCTAATTTGAAATTATATTTAGCGAGTTTATAATCCAATATTAACGGACCACAGAAATAATTTCCATCTGCATCCTGCTCAATAATTCCACGGTATAAACCCTCTTTTGTTTCTCTTGGCATTTTAATTATTAATTTGATGCAAAGATACAAAGAAATAATTCATTATTTCTCTTTATTTAATTGACTCACCTTCTTTCACTTCATCATCAAATAGAATCCGAACGGAAGGTGTATAGGTATCTTCATACTGCTTGGTTTTATTTGCCCAGAAAAAAGCTACTAAGAATATTAAAGCAATAAAAACACTGAAACCGATTAATAAGAATATGATGTTCATTTTTTCAAAGTCAAAAGTTAAAATTATAATGTTAGATATGAGATATAAGATCTGAGAAAACTGAAACACAGTATAGTTTACAAAAATCTAAGGTCTATTGTCTAACATCTGATATCTAAAAATTAAATCAATCCCCTCTTCTTTCCGTACCAACGAGTCATTAGACTGGTAAACGATATAATGGTCACTGTACTTATTGGCATCAATATCGCTGCAAATAATGGAGACATCGTTCCTTGTACAGCGAAGCTTATACCGATGACATTGTACAACAAAGAAATCATAAAACTCATTTTGATGACTTTTACTGCGTCTTTACTAAAATTAAAGAAAGCAGGAAGTTTTTCAAAAGATTCGCCATCCAAAATAGCATCACAACCTGGAGAAAAATTATTGATATCATCAGAAACAGCAATACCCAAATCAGCTTTCCGCAATGCACCAGCATCATTCAGGCCATCACCAAGCATACAAACTTTGTATTTTTCCGATTGCCATTGTTCTATTCGCGCTAATTTATCTGCAGGAGCTTGATTAAACAATAAACTTGACTCAGCAGGAAAGATTAATTTTAAGGCTTCCGCTCTACGCTCATTATCTCCCGAAATCAAATGAAGTTTATAATCTTCATTTTTCAGTGATTGCACAATTTCATTTAATCCCGGACGCCATGATTGTTCTAAAGTGAAAACACCCTTTATATATTCATTAATCTTTACATAAACAGCTGTACCTTCAACTTTCTTCGCAACTCCGACAAAAGAGCTACTTCCTAAAGCCACTGAATAATCTACGTATTCTGCAGACTGCCCTTTCCCTACAGTTTCTTGGTAATTCGAAATTGGTAACAATTGACAATCACCTAACCATTTCAGAATCTCTCTACTCAATGGATGGTTCGAATTTCGACAAATAGAAAATAAGATATTCTTTTCGATAGGAGTTAATTCACCTTCAAAATACATCGCCGAAGCCGTTGGTGAAGTGATTGTACCTGTCTTATCGAAAACAACAGTATCAATTGCCGCCATTTGCTCAATAGCTGAAGTATTCTTGATATAAAGTTTATTCTTGTCGAAAATACTCAAAGCAGCAGACAAAGTAAATGGCGAACTCAAAGCCAAAGCACAAGGACATGCAATAATTAATACAGCTGTAAAAGCACCCCAAGCTTTATCAGCTTGCCCATTAAAGAACCAGAATCCCAAAGCCAATACAGCAATACTTACCAATACAATGGTGAAATATTTACTGATATAGCCCACAAACGTATCGAATTTCTTCTCATAGGATTTGAAAGATTCATTGTTCCAAAGACGAGTTAGATAACTTTGTGAAACCGCTTTTACAACCTCCAATTCGATAGCCCCACCGATTTGTCGTCCACCAGCATAAACAACTTCGCCCAATACTTTTTCTACAGGCTTACTTTCCCCAGTTACGAAACTAAAGTCCACAGAAGCAGTTCCTTTCAATAAAATTGCATCAGCTGGAATAATTTCATTATTGCGAATCAAAATACGGTCGCCAATGTTCAAATCCGAAATCTGTCTTGGTATTTCTTTATCTTCTTCCAAAACCGTTACCGCAACAGGAAAATACGAACGATAATCTCTCTCGAATGAAATATGATAGTAAGTACGTTGTTGCACCCATTTTCCTATTAGGATGAAGAATACTAAACTACAAAGCGTATCCATGAATCCTGGACCAGTTTGGGTAATAATTTCAATAGCCGAACGTAAAAACAACACTAGAACTCCTAAAGCCAAAGGAACATCAAGATTCAAACGCTTTTGCCTTAAACTGTTCCAAGCCGATTTGAAATAATCAGAAGCACTGTAAATCAAAACTGGAATACCAAAAGCGAGATTCATATACCCAAAGAAACTCGCATATTCTCGTTCGAAAGCGCCCATACCAAAATAGTCCGGAAAACTAATCATCATGGAATTACCAAAACAGAAACCAGCTACCGTAATTTTAGCAATTAATCCATTTTGATTGATTTTCTTTCCTTCTTTGATGACATCCTGCAAAGTGATTTTTGGCTCGTATCCAATATCTTGTAAAAGCTCTACTAATGCACGCAAAGAAAGTTCTTGCTTATTAAAGGTAATGCTAGCTTGCTTTTTCATAAAATCAACTTTAGATGATTTAACCGCAGCATTGAGCTTATACAAGTTTTCTAACAGCCAAATACAGGAGCTACACTGAATTGCAGGAATGTAGAATGTAATTATGGCAATTTGCTCATCTTGATAATCCACCAATTTGGAGATAATATTGGGTTCTTCCAAATAGCTCAGATCTTGCTTGTCCGAGTTTTGAGATTTCCCAGGATGGGTATTATAGCGGTAGTAACTTTGCATGTTGTTTTCATGCAAAATCTGATATACTGTCTGACAACCAAGACAGCAGAAAGTATGTTCTTCCAGAATATAAGGAGTATCTTCCACTTTATCACCACAATGATAACAAATCGTGGACAATTTAATATTGCCTTCTACTGCCATAATTTTATGATATTAAATTGCTTGACTGAATAGATTTTCACGCTCTTTAGTACGTTGCAGACGTTCATCAAATGCCATACAGACGTTACGCAAAAAAGATTTTCCAATCTGCGTAATGGAAATGCACAAACCATTTACCATTACAAGACCATCGCGTATTAATGGTTCTATTCTTTCCAAAATACGATCATTGAGTTCGTGATTTGGCAGAAGATTAACCACCCCTCTGCACATCATATCCAATATATATTGTCGAACTACCACATCTTCTTCATTCAATAAATGACCTTTAAAAACAGGTAATTTACCTTCTTCAATACACTTATGATATTCTTCTACAGTTTTCACATTTTGTCCAAAAGCTGTCCATGCATCTGATATCGAAGATACTCCCAATCCTATCATTAAAGGTGTATATTGATCGGCATAGCCCATAAAATTGCGGTGCAATGTTCCGTTGGTATTTGCTTTGAATAAAGCGTCTTCTTTCTTCGCAAAATGATCCATGCCTACATCTTCATATGCTGCTTCCTGAATCATCGCTTTGCCTAGGTTATACAAATCTAATTTTTCTTTGCCCATAGGTAAATCTAACTCTGTAAATCGGCGCTGTCCAGGCTTGATCCACGGCACATGCGCATAACTATAAAATGAAATGCGATCTGGAGACATTTTTAAAGAGACATCAATCGTCATCTGCACAGATTCTTTTGTTTGCAAAGGCAAACCATAAATCAAGTCAAAATTGATAGATTCATATCCAATTTCTCGCGCTTCTGTCATGACACGTGAAACATCTTCCACCGTCTGATGACGATTTATCACAAATTGTACTCGTTCATCAAAATCCTGAATACCCAAACTCAAACGTTTAAATCCAAGATTATATAAGGTTTGTAAATGCTCGCGTGTTGAGTTTGCTGGATGTGCTTCAAAAGAGAAACTGGCATCGTTCGTTTTACGATTACCTTTTAGAATTCCATTGATTAATCTTTCTAAATTCTCCGCTTGAAAAAAAGTAGGCGTACCACCACCAAGATGTATTTCATGAATCAATACACTTCCTTCCCCAAGTAAGTGCTGATACATCTCCCACTCTTTCAACAAAGAATCTATATATGGCTCTTCGACTTTGTGGTTTTTTGTTATTCGTGTATTACAACCACAATAAGTACACAAACTTTCACAATATGGTAAATGGATATAAATACTAATTCCGTGCGCTTTGAATTGATTGTATCGAGCGACTACATTTGATTTCCATTCATTCTCATTGAATGCATCATTTTCCCAAAATGGTACTGTAGGATAAGAGGTATAACGTGGTGCCGCCACATTATATTTTGCTATTAAAGTATTGTAATCCATGATATACGATTTAAAGAATGGCAGAACTTTTCTTTGAACAATCAAAAGCACAATGACACGCCACACCTAAGCATTTATTATTGACCCAACTATTCAGGTTTTGAATAGTTTGCATAGCTATACTTTTGGGAGAATCATCTTCTGCAGGAGTATTAGCTACATGCAGACCTAAATGACCAGCATAAGCCAAATCAATATGATTTAATGAAACTGAACGAGTAATAATCTTTTTGACACCAATTCTTTTTAGCGCATCTAAAATAGTCTTTTCCAAATTGTCATTTTCAGACACGATAACGACTTCTTTTCCTTCAGCGTAACGAATGGTATCTAGATTCAAAGGATTTGAGATTAAGGTCAAATCATGCACCTTAGCATTAGCTTTAGCTAATGTTTGCTTCTCAAATTCTTGGATGTTATAGACCACTACTCTCATCAAATATTGTACTTTTCTTTATTCAAAAGTACTATGCTGTCGTAAGGTTACGAATGTAGGTGGTCAACTTAATATGTGATATTCATCACAAACAAAAAACGGACAACCTAAGTTGTCCGTTTCTAAGAGTTTAAAAATTTTTACTGTTTGATATTCTTTAGCTTTTCGATAGAATAAATTCGTATCGCATTACCTTCCTTGATAATAAGTTTTTCATCTTTAAAATCAGCTAACATTCGGCTAATTGTTTCATTAGCTGTTCCAGCCAGAGCAGCCAGATCATCACGAGAGATACGTATTACGACCTCATCTTGATTAGACGTAGTGATAGTTTTAGACGCAACATGAACCAATGTATTTGCTACACGCTTTCGAACCGAATCATACGCAAATCCCAACATTTGTTCTTCTTTTTCCTTCACATTTCCAGAAAGCAGTTTGATGAACTTCGTTGCAATAACTGGCTTATTAAACATTAATTCAAAAAATTTATCCTTCGGAATCAAGGCTACTTCTGTATCTTCCAAAGCACTTGCACTTTCTGTATAGCGCTCATTCAGTAAAATAGATTCATAACCAAAAAATTGTTCATCCGTATGAATATTGGTAGACAATTCGCGACCATCTTGGTAATATAAGTAAGTACGCACCTTACCTTTTACCAAGTAATACACATAGATAGGCGCATCTCCATCTTCATATATCAATTGTTTCTTTTTATAAACTTTTACCCTGGCTTCTTTTACCAAATCATTTAATAAAACAGTGTGATCTTCTTCGGTCAAGTTAAGACCTGAAGCAGGTTTTTCGAATACGGATTGCAAAGAATCACGTTTTCGCAAACGGCTTTCAATAGAATTCAGCAGCTCTATATCATCAAATGGTTTTACCAAGTAGTCGTCGGCTCCCATTTCCATAGCTTTACGCATATCTACACGCTCGGACTTAGCTGTCAGGAATATAAAAGGAATATGCATAGTGGCATCTTGTTTACTCAGCATATACAAAACTCCATAACCATCCAACTCAGGCATCATGATGTCACAAAGGATCAGATCAGGAATATTTTTTAGCGCTAAGTCTACGCCGATTTTACCATTTTCCGCTGTGAGGACATCATAACGGCCTGTCAATTCCAAAATTTCAGCCGTGCCTTCCCTTATTTCCAGATTATCCTCGATAATCAAAATAGTACGTTTGTTCATAGTGTAGTATATTTTTATTTTCGGAAAGTCATTTTGAATGAAGTTCCTTGATTGAGAGCCGACCAATATTCTAATTCGCCATTCATCAACGCTACATAACGTTTTACGATATTAAGACCTAAACCTGTACCAGGAATATTGCCTGTATTATGCGCTCTAAAAAAAGGTTCAAATAGATTTTTTTGATCTTCTTCAGGAATACCAATACCATTATCTTTGATTACGATAGTACAGATATCATCTGTAATTTCTGTAGTGAATTCAATAAAAGTATCCTCCCCTGAATACTTTATCGCATTAGAAATTAAATTAATTATACTGCTTTTTAACAAGTGGGCATCCAAATCAAATTCAGCATGCGCACCTGTATGCTGGTAGACAATATGCTGATTCTTTTTACAAATCATCTGCATCTCGCCCGTGATTTCCTCACCCAAATGAACAACATTTATTGTCTGCTGATTCACCACTACCACGCCAGCTTCCAATTTTTCTAAAGACAAGAAATCATTTAGTATATTATTGAGAAGCTGAACAGCACCTTTGATACGGTTGGTATGTTTGGCAACAGCATCCAATCTTTCTTGCTCCACATATTTGTCAATTAATGATGCGGATAAATTAACAGAACTTAATGGAGTCCGAAATTCATGCGAAGCCATAGAGACAAAACGGGATTTCAACTGATTTAACTCTTTTTCTTTTTCCAAAGAGTTACTTACATCCGCCTTAGCTCTTTCCAATTCCGAAACCAAAGAAATTAAATCTTTCGTACGATGACGTACCGTTTCTTCCAGCTCCAAAGTATGCTGTAAAAGTCTGTCTTCTGCCGCCTTTTCTTTGGTTAAGTCGTGAATAAAACCTGTAAAAATACTTTTATCCTTATAGAAAACCTCACTCACAGCGAGACGAAAAGGAAAGGTCGTACCGTCTTTTTTACGACCCAAGACTTCCCGACCTATACCTATAATCTTTCTGTGACCTGTATTTTTATAATTTGCAATGTAAGAATCATGTCTACTTTTATCGGGTTCAGGCATGAGCATCGAAATATTATTTCCGATCACTTCTTCGGCTGAATACCCAAATAGTTGCAGTGCGGCAGGATTAATAGATTCTACATGTCCTTTACTATCAATGGTGATAATCCCGTCAATTGCAGTTTCTATTATTGCCTCAAGTAGTTTAGCTGATTCAAAACTCATTATGCGCTCTTACTTTACTAATTTTTTATATTTAATACGTTTTGGACCTACATCACCCAAACGTTTCTTACGATTTTCTTCGTATTCTGTATAGTTACCCTCGAAGAAGTATACTTGTGAATCCCCTTCGAATGCTAAAATATGCGTACAAATTCTATCTAAAAACCATCTGTCGTGTGAAATAATAACCGCACATCCACCAAAATTCTCCAACCCTTCTTCCAAAGCACGTAAAGTATTCACGTCAATATCGTTGGTCGGCTCATCCAACAATAATACGTTGGAAGCTTTTTTCAACGTAATCGCCAAGTGGACACGGTTACGCTCACCACCAGAAAGTACGCCTACTTTCTTTTGTTGATCTGCACCATTGAAGTTAAATTTAGAAACATAAGCTCGAGAATTCAGTGTTTTACTACCTAGAAGAATATTATCATTTCCTCCTGTAATATTTTCCCACACCGATTTTTCGGGATCCAAATCATCGTGCATTTGATCCACATAACCTAACACTACGGTTTCACCTACTTTGAAAGAACCTGTATCGGGCTGCTCTTGACCTGTAATCAAACGAAACAACGTAGTTTTACCAGCTCCATTTGGACCAATAATCCCAACAATACCTGCAGGAGGCAAAGAGAAACTCAAGTTTTCGAATAAGATACGGTCGCCATAAGTTTTAGAAATATTATTCGCTTCTATTACCACATTACCCAAACGAGGTCCTGGAGGAATAAATAATTCCAATTTTTCTTCGCGTTCCTTAGTTTCCTCAGAAGCCAATTTCTCATAATTGTGCAAACGCGCTTTAGATTTCGCGTGACGCGCTTTAGGAGCCATCTTCACCCATTCCAACTCACGCTCCAACGTTTTTTGACGTTTAGTTTCTTGTTTCTCTTCTTGAGCTAGACGTTTTGCTTTTTGGTCTAACCAAGAGGAATAATTTCCTTTCCAAGGAATACCTTCACCTCTATCCAATTCCAAAATCCATCCTGCAACATTATCCAAGAAATATCTATCGTGCGTTACTGCAATGACTGTTCCTTTGTATTGTTGTAAGTGTTGTTCCAACCAGTCAATAGACTCTGCATCCAAGTGGTTGGTAGGCTCATCCAACAATAAAACGTCAGGCTCTTGTAATAATAAACGACACATCGCTACACGACGACGCTCACCTCCTGACAGATTGGCAATCTTTGCTTCAGGCTCAGGACAGCGTAAAGCATCCATGGCACGCTCCAGCTTAGAATCTAATTCCCAAGCATTTGTAGCATCAATTTTGTCTTGTAACTCACCTTGACGAGCTAATAATTTATCCATTGCATCAGCATCTTCATAAATTTCTGGCAAGCCAAATTTTTCGTTGATTTCTTCGTATTCTTTTAAGACAGCAGTAATCTCAGCAACACCTTCTTTCACTATCTCACGAACCGTTTTCTCTGGGTCTAAAATTGGTTCCTGAGCCAAATAACCAACAGAATAATCAGGTGAAAAGACAACTTCTCCTTGGAAAGATTTGTCTAATCCAGCAATAATTTTTAATAATGAAGATTTTCCAGAACCATTAAGACCAATAACACCAATTTTAGCGCCGTAAAAAAAGGATAGATATATGTTTTTTAATACTTGTTTTTGAGGTGGGTAAATCTTGTTTACACCAGCCATCGAAAAGATAATTTTTTCGTCAGACATATGAATATTTTATACTGAATTTTTCTCTTGTTTTTCGTAAGTCAAAGATAGCTAAATAAAGCCCCAAATAAAAATACACACATATAGCTAGAATAGAAAGAGATAAATTGTATTCATAAATACTGCCATTTTGACGAACTAATTTTATGGCTTAATTGTTGATAATTTCTAGTAAATATAAGTGCGCTTTTCTTAATAATTTCATACTTTTATAGAAATCCTCACTTATAAAATAAAGAAAGGTAATTAAATGGAAGCAAAATTTTCACCAAGAGTAAAAGATGTCATATCATATAGCCGCGAAGAGGCGCTGCGTCTTCGCCATGACTATATTGGTACAGAGCATCTCTTACTTGGACTTATCCGAGAAGGTGATGGTATCGCTATCAAAATTCTTAAAAACTTAAATCTTGATACAGCTGCTATAAGACAATCTGTTGAGGACGCTGTGAAGGGATCTTCTGTATCGAGAACACCTATAGGATCTGTTCCTTTGACAAAACAAGCTGAAAAAGTCCTTAAAATAACATATTTAGAAGCTAAAATCTTCAAAAGTGATATCATTGGCACTGAACATCTTCTTCTTGCTATTTTGCGGGATGAAGATAATATAGCGTCGCAGATACTACAACAATATGGTGTTTCATACGACTTATTCAAAAATGAAGTAGAGCAAAATAAATCCAATATTACGGACGAAGCTCCTGGTTCATCGTCACCAGATGATGATTACGAAGAACAAGAAAGCTTCTCTGCACCTAAAAAAGTTTCGGACATTAAGTCCAAAACTCCAGTATTGGACAACTTTGGTCGTGATTTGACACGCGCTGCAGAAGAAGGAAAATTGGACCCCATCGTAGGCCGTGAAAAAGAAATCGAACGCGTTTCACAAATCTTATCACGTCGTAAGAAAAACAACCCTATTCTTATCGGAGAACCAGGAGTTGGTAAATCTGCTATCGCAGAAGGTTTGGCATTACGTATTGTTCAACGTAAAGTTTCACGTGTTTTGTTCAACAAACGTGTCGTTACTTTGGATTTAGCTTCTTTGGTTGCGGGTACAAAATACCGTGGTCAATTCGAAGAACGTATGAAAGCGGTCATGAACGAATTGGAAAAATCACCTGACGTAATCTTATTTATTGATGAGATTCATACGATTGTGGGTGCTGGTGGTGCTTCAGGTTCATTGGACGCTTCGAATATGTTCAAACCAGCTTTGGCTCGTGGAGAAATTCAATGTATAGGTGCTACTACATTAGACGAATATCGCCAGTTCATCGAAAAAGATGGCGCTTTGGACCGTCGTTTCCAAAAGGTAATGATCGAACCAGCATCGCACGATGAGACATTGGAAATCTTAAATCGTATCAAAGACAAATACGAAGAACACCACAATGTAAACTATACGCCAGAAGCGTTAGAGGCTTGTGTTACGTTGACCACACGATATATCACGGATCGTTTCTTACCAGACAAAGCTATTGATGCATTGGATGAAGCGGGTTCGCGTGTTCACTTGACAAACATTCACGTACCTCAATCGATTATTGAAATCGAAGAGAAAATCGAGGAAGTTAAGGTAGAGAAAAACAGAGTGGTTCGTTCTCAGAAATACGAAGAAGCTGCTAAACTTCGTGATACAGAGAAAAAGCTTTTAGAAGAACTGGAAAAAGAAAAAGCTGCTTGGGAAGCGGAAACAAAGACAAAACGCTATACCGTAACCGAAGATAATGTAGCTGAAGTCGTATCCATGATGACAGGTATACCTGTTCAACGCGTGAGCCAGACAGATAGCCAAAAGCTATTGAATATGGGTGAATCGATGAAAGGACGTATCATTGGTCAAGACGATGCTGTTCAAAAATTGGTTAAAGCTATTCAACGTACGCGCGCTGGATTGAAGGATCCTAAAAAACCAATTGGTTCTTTTATCTTCTTAGGTCCTACTGGTGTTGGTAAAACAGAATTAGCAAAAGAATTGGCTCGTTTCATGTTTGACTCAGAAGATTCGCTGATTCAAGTTGACATGAGTGAATATATGGAAAAATTCGCCGTTTCTCGTTTGGTTGGAGCGCCTCCAGGATACGTTGGTTATGAAGAAGGTGGTCAGTTGACAGAGAAAGTTCGTCGCAAACCTTATTCAGTAGTTTTATTGGATGAGATCGAGAAAGCGCACCCAGATGTCTTCAACTTGTTGTTGCAAGTGTTGGATGAAGGTCAATTAACAGACTCTTTAGGACGTCGAGTGGACTTTAGAAATACGATTATCATTATGACATCCAATATAGGTGTACGTCAGTTGAAAGAATTTGGTCAAGGCGTTGGTTTCACTACTACCGCAAAGGAAAGTCAAGCTGATGCACATTCAAGAGGTGTAATCGAAACAGCTTTGAAACGTGCTTTTGCACCTGAGTTCTTGAACCGTGTAGATGACGTGATTGTATTTAACTCGTTGACTAAAGAAAATATCTTCAAAATTATTGATATTGAATTAAGATCTTTGTTCGGTCGCATCGAGTCTTTGGGTCACACTATTAAATTAACAGATAAAGCAAAAGAATATATCGCAGAAAAAGGTTATGATACAAATTTCGGTGCTCGTCCTTTGAAACGTGCTATTCAGAAATATTTAGAAGATCCTATTGCAGAAGAAATTCTGAAAGGTGAACTAAAATCAAATGCTTTATTAACAGTTGATTTAGATACTGAGAAAAATGAAATCGTGGTAAAAGGTGAAAACCCAAACGATGATTCAGTCTCTACAGACATCAACGAAGAAAAAGAAAAATAAGCCTTTTTCGAATACACAATCATATTAAAAATCCTCAAGCTTAGCTTGGGGATTTTTTTGTTGTTTATAAATAAGATAATCCTACCGTAGTCAATAAGAATAAAATCATTAGATGAATAAAGAAAGAGTATACGTTTCATCATAATCACGAGAAAGAATACGGTAATTCTATTTTACAAAAAAGCTCAACATTAAAAAATGTTGAGCCTTTTGTTTACTAATTAACATCAACTACTGATTACCACTACAAGCAATAGTTTTTAAGCCAGTAAATTTGCCATAAAAAAGTGTACTTCCAATTTTAGTTTGATCTAGCATTACTCTATTTACACCCGTTCTACTCCAAGTTACTTTATTAAAACTACCATTTATCTTTCGAGTTCTTGAGGTTGGAGAAGCAGAATTATGCGACAAAGTTAATGTAACGTTATTCGTTGTTTTTAAAGGATAGTATGGAGGCCCTCCATATGCATTTATACTACCCAACATTTCTACACTCCCATCTTTATTAATAATTACACGTATTATTGGTTTCCACTCACTCTTATCAGTAAGTAATACGTCAGCACCATTAGGAACAGTATTAGCTTTATGACGTCCTTTTAAAGAAAATATATTGGGCACAAATTAATTATGTATTGTAGCCCCCCATCTCCATCCATTTTTAAATTCAATATTCGGAAAAAGCCCCGTGCTTACTACATCTCTTAAATTATCCGCCCACCCCTGAAATTGGATCTCATTGGTTGTAACTGTCGTAGAGTTTGGAGATGTTTCGACATACGTACCCGAGTAAATATGGTTACCTCCATTTCCAGTTGATGATACTCCAACACGTAAACTAAATGAATTATCTATCTCAAAAATATCTAGCACTGCACCATAATCCGCACTAGAAAATGTATGTACAGTATTATAAGTGGTAGGTTTTGTACCATTCCAACTAGATATTTCAATATATCCAGAACTTTTTACTTCCTGAGTGCATGGACATCCAATCTCTATTTTTAATTTATATCTAACCCCGGGCTTGATATGAAACCCCGTAAGAGTTAGCGGCTTTCTTGTACTGTTGATTAACAGATTGGCTATTTCAAACGTGGCAATTGTATCTTTTGTAATAATCCGTGTAGCAGGAAGAGAAATTATTTGAACACCGGAACTTCCAATAGTTGGTACAGGCAAAATTTCCCAATAGGCCTCTTTGCAAATACGTCCTAGATGCATCGGATAATTTCACAGTAGCAGATTCGAATGCTGGTGATATTGAAGGCGTAGTAATTTCTTTTAAAACACTACCTGCGTGTGAATAAGATACATTATTCACTAATGAACTTCCAGTCTGATCTATTATAATCTCCGTAGTGACCTCGCTAAAAAGATGCTTCAGCTTAACATTTAAATAATTTACACCATTATTTATTTTAATCACATCTTTAAAATACAATAATTGCGTATTATCCGAAACATTGGATACCGTTGCAGTAGACAAATTTTGTTTATTCGTAACTGTTGGAACAGATGTAGTCGTATTATTAGAACATACAATAAATGTATAAGTTTGCCCTATTTGAAGATTCTCAAAACCTGTATTTAAATCTCCTTTATCATTAGGATCAAATACTTGATAGGAATATTCACGCTCCGCCACCTTGACACCTTGACTATTATACGCTAGCAACAAAAATTTTGTACCAGTAGTCAATGGAATTTCCTTTTTGGGTAAATTATTCGTAGTAGTTGCAGCCGTCTTTTCTTTTAAAGTGTTATTCTTTGAAAGGGGACTTAATGTTGCTAGAACAGATAAATTTTCACCATACGGAATTCTAATTTTTTGTTCTAAACTGCTCGGATTGACTGATCCTAATTTGTCTAGTTCACCAAAAGAATCATCAATACCCAAGATATTAACTTTCACAATTTCATTTACCTCATAGCTATTACTCTGATTTTTTGAACAAGAATTAAAAAGTATAGCACAGATTATAAATACTAATCTAGTAATGTTAGTTTTTCTCCTATCCATAATTTCTTTTACCATTGAACTCTATCAAAAACTACTTCAGCCTCTTCCCATTCCTCCAATATATTATTAGTTGAATTTATGTGAGGAGTTACAGATGCTGCGGCAAAAGACTCTTCATGATAAATCATTTGAATCTCAATAATAGGCGCAAAATATTTCTTTTTCAATTGAATCATTGCAATCGATTAATATTGTTTTATATAAGGTAGCTAACTGTTTAGGTAGATAGCAAAAATCGACACAAATATATGATATTTCCTACTAAGAAAAAAAATGAATTATAAAAATATATTTAACCATTACAATATATTGATTATCACAAGTGGCCTAAATAAAAATTTTAGACATATAATATACCTCCTTATCTAGTTTCTAGATAAGTTTTCTGTTTTAAAGTCAAATTATACCCTCTATATTACTTTTAGAATAGTTTAAATTGCCCAATTTTGTCAGGAGGTTTACCTGAAAAGAATGGATCATTAGCCCATTTCCA